>VTLG01017278.1_pt1 | contig 10320 bp, 12 predicted proteins | sample 4694571 | NCBI WGS metagenome assembly VTLG01 (sample SAMN12604809, study PRJNA352737) | marine metagenome | biome: ENVO:00000447; feature: ENVO:00000209|ENVO:00000569|ENVO:01000036; material: ENVO:00002151; isolation source: viral sequences binned using virsorter ... | reverse complement strand
CGTCAAATTCCGCCTCCGCCGCCTTGACCTCGGCAATGTCCTTTTCGGCCGCAAGGCGCGCGGCGGACACATCCAGCCCGGCATCCTCATAGTCGCGCTGCCGCTGGAACAGGTCCATCTTGTCCTGGATGCGGCGGATTTCATCCTTGTCGTCACGCGCCCGCGCAACGGCCATCTGCTGCTCCAGGCGCATCTGCTCGCGACGGTTAGCCAGTTCCTCGGCCGATGCGCCCTTGGCCGCCTTCGTCTTGCCGGTATCGGGCTTGTCGAAGTTCAAGTCGACCGTCCCGAATTCCGGCGTATTGATCGACCGCGTATAGCCTTCGACCGTTTTGGCGACCGTTTCGAGCGTCTTGGCGCGGGAAAGCAGTTCAGCCTCCTGATCCGCAACCGCCCTTTCGGGTTTTGCAAGCCGCGTGTTGCCGATCGCCATGGCGGTGCCGGGCATCGGCATTTCGGATTTGGCGCGCTTCAGGTTCAGCTTCGCACGCTCCAACGCCGCCTTGGCTGCGATCACGTCCGCCTTCGCGGTAGCCATGGCTTGCAATTCAGCCGCGCGATCGGCCTTCATCTTTTCGATGATCGCCTTGCGTGCCTCGCCGGTCGCGGCGATCAGTCCAAGCGTCGCCTGCTGCTGCTTGCTATAGGCCTCGGCGGCGCGCGACGCTGCCACCTGCGCCGCATTCGTCGCAGTCGACGAGCGACCCAGCCACAACACCAGCAACGTGACAGCCGTCACGGCAAGGCCGATCCAGCCAGCCCACGCCGTCATCGCCAGCCCAACAGCGCGCAACGCCGCGCTTGCTCCGGAAAGGGCGATGATCGCTTTGCCAATGAGCGCAATGAAGGTGCCCAGGGGATTGATCAGCGCCGACATGACGACGCCCAACGCCCCGAAGCTGCCGCGCAAGAGGATGATCGGCGCCAGCACCTTGCCGATCGTCATCAGCGCCAGGATCATCGGTCCGACGGCAGCCGTCACGCCCCAGATCGCAACGACGATCTGCCGAAACCACAACGGTAAGTCAGCCATGCCGCGAACGATTGCGGTCAGCCCGTTCTGCACTGCCGTGAATGCCGCCAGTATGCCGGTCTCCCCCAGCGCGATCTTCAGTTCGTCAAAGGCGTTGCCGAGCCGATTGGCAGACTCCTCGACACCCTGCAGCTGTATGGCGAGCTTCTCGCCAGCGTCAGTCTGGCCGATCGTGCGCTGCAGCTCATCGAACTGCTGGCCGCCAAGCCGCATCAGGCCGATGGCCGTGCGCATCGCATCGGCCCCGAAAATTTCGGTTAGCACTTGCGTGCGTGACCGGTCGGACAGGTTGCCCAGCTTCTCGCGCAGCATCTCGGCGATCGTCGCCAGATCCTTCATCTTGCCCGCCGCGTCATAGAAATCGAGGCCTAGCCTCTCCATCATCTCCGCCGCTTCCTTCGATTTCGGCGTCAGGGTGGTGATGAATGTCTTGAAGCTGGTGCCAGCATCCGACCCGCTGCCGAACAGCGCCGCAGTGCCGGCCAGAGCCGTGTTGAAATCCTCGAAACTCACGCCCGCAGCGCCGGCCACGCCGCCGCCCTGCGCGATCGCATCCTTGAAGTCGTTGAAGCCCAGCTTCGATGCGTCGAGCGCGCCGGTCACCTGGTTGACCACGCCTTCCAGATCGCCTGACGTCTTGCCGAACTGGGCCATCACGTCGGTCACCAGCGCGCCGGCCTGCCCCATGTCGGCGGCATTCGCGGCGGCCAGGCGCAGGGTCTGCGATAGCCCGCCGTTCAATATATCCTCAGCCGACATGCCCGCCAGCGCCAGCGTCTCGATCCCGTCGGCCGCTTCCTTGGCGCTGCGGCCTACCTCGGGACCTAGCTTGCGCGCCGCCGCGCTCATCGCCTCCAGCTGCTCCGCGCCGATGCCGCGCAATGCCGCATGGACATTGTTCATCGACTTCTCGAACGCGCCAGCCCCCTTTTTCGCGACCACCGTCATGCCTGCGAACGGCACGCTGATGGCGGCGGTCAGGCCCAACCCGACATTGCGGACCGACGATTCCAGTTCCTTGAACTGCGACATCACCTCTTTGGCAAAGTCGGCCAGCGCCTCGCGGGCATCCTCAAACCCGTCGAACCAGCCGCGCACGTCCAGGCCTAATTCGCCGTGCATACCGCCGATTTTCATGTCATCCATTGGCGGCTCCAATTGAACAGGGGGATATAAACATGGAAGAAGGTCAGTTGACGCCATCCAGTGGGGGCGGTGATGCAATGTTTGGAATTGGCTGTTGCTTGATAATCGTGGCGATCATCATGCTCTTGATCGCCTTCAAAATGGAAACTTCCACGACCGTTGATGTGCCCTACGCACCAGGGCTATTGTCCGGCGTGACAAGATCTGAATCTATCCAGAATATCGGCCTGCTTCAGAGGCAAATGATGACGTTCCAGGCCGGAGGCTTCGCGTTTATCTCTGGCACGATCTGTGTCTGCGTTGCCCTCCTCATGAAGAACATCAGGCCACCTTCCTGATCTTAATCGGCGCGCCGGCCGCCTGCATCTCCTGAAACGCGGCCAGCATCTCGCTGGTCGACTGCCGCCCCGGCGGCTTCGCAGGCTTGGTCAGTTCCTCCAGCGTCGGCAGCAGCTTGTTACGCGGCCAGCGGTGCAGTACCGCCGTCAGCCGCGCCTGATGCGTCGCCATGTCCTGGTCGAACTTGCGGGCCGCGCGATAGCCCACCAGGGTTGCCGCCAACGTGCGCGGCGTCTGACGCCAGAATGCATCGGGGTCGCGTCCCGATTGCGCCCATAGCGTCAGCAACTTCATCCAGTCCCAGCTTTTCGCTGCGGCTTCGCCTTTCCCCCCGCACTCTTGTCGGCGTCGTCAGTGTCTGACTTGTTCGGCATCGCCGCCTGCAAGGCGCGCGACAGCGCGTCCTTGACGCCGTCCATGCCGGCGTCGGACATTATTTCGCCCGCCTTGGCCGTGCTGGTCTGGGGATGATGCGTCTGAAGGCCGGCGCAGAAGATCGATCGCAGCAGCTTGAAGCTGGGCTTGTCCTGGATGCGCTCGATCAGTTCGGTGACGCCAAGGCCCGTCTCATCCTCCAGCTCGCAGAAGGCGTTGACGTCGAAGACGAGAGTGAAGGTCGCGGCGCCGGCATTGAAAGACGCCTCGCCGCGCAACGGGTTCGCCATCTTACGCCCCCGTGCCTGCGGCCTCGTCGGCCTCGCTCACCCACTTGACCCGCAGCGTGGCAGTGCGGCGGTCGAGCATCGGGTTGGAACGCACATAGTTGCGAACGATCAGCGACCCGGTGATTTCCCAGGTGCCGTCACCATTGACCAGCACGGTCTTGAATTCCAGAGGCCGGCCATAGGCCTTGGCCTTGCGGCATAGGATGTCGGTGGGCGAGCCCGGGATGTAGTTCATCACCAGGTCAGCTTCTTCGCCATCCTTCAGCGGCGCGTTCATGAAGCTCTTGTAGCCGATGGTCTTCATGTGACTGGTCTCGACCAGATCGGCGACGCCCTCGGGGAGAGGAACTTCCGTCAGTTCCCCCAGCTCGACAAGCTGGTCGGCCGCCAAATCCGGGTCGCGCAGCCAGAATTCGGTCAAATGACCGGTTTCAACGTCACTCATGTCGGGTGCCTCCTTCAGGCCGGTGAAAATCGGATCATCAGGTCCGTTTGCTTGCGATGGACGTAGCCCGTGCTCGTCTGCTCCCCGAGGTCGCGGGGCAATGTGGCGGACGCCGTCCGGAAATAGATGCCGTTAATGGTGGTGCGGGGGAGCACTGCGGCAATGACCGCATCCGCCAGTGCCTTGGCCTCGCCGTAACTGGATGACCAGCAATCAGCCTGGACCCGCGCGAATTGCAGCGCCTGCGCGCCCTTCATGTGCTGCGCGATGTCGCCCGACACGATCAACAGGGACACTGACGGCAGTCCGGTGCGCTCTCCCCAATCAACGCGTGCCCCCACGATCGCCGAAACGGCGGCCGATGAGCGGATGCGGTGGCGAAGCGCCTGCTGCATGTCCATGTCAGATGCTCGCCTTGATGGTAGACCAGATGCCCTGCGCCAGCGCGCGCCTCACTTCATCTTCCGTCTGATCGAAGGCTGGCCGCATGAACGGATGAGCCTGGCGCTTCCATGTTCCGAACTCGACATAGGGGGCGTAGAAGACATCCGCAGACGGACCGATGAATACGCGTACGCCACTGTCGCGAATTGAAAATGACATCTCATCAGGGCGCGCGAAGCTGACGTGGATACTGTCGCGCAGCGTTCCCGTTTGAACTGGCGCAAGATCCCTCGCTCTCCGGGCAACAATCTCCCCGGCATTGAGCAGAATGCGACGTTGTGCCCGATCATTAAGGGAGGCCTGCGCGGCCCGCAGGTTGCGCATTAACCCGTCCACGCCGTGCAGCTTCATTCGGGTGCTCGTCTGGCGACAATCTCAACCGCCTCGTTGAGCCCAGTGGATGTGACTGCCTGGATGTTCCAGATAGGACCCTCACCTTGGTCATCAACGGGATAACGCAGACGGTCGGTCGCGCGAATGCTGGCATGCTCGAACGTCCACTGGAGCTTGAAAGTGGCAGGTATGACAGCCACTTCCCGCGCGGCTTCGCGCTGCTCTTCGCCGGTTCCATATACGACGATTGCGATGGCAGTCATCAGCGGCGCCCAATCTGCAGGCTGGCTGGATGTATAGCCATCATCTTCGGCGGTGCCGCGCTCAATCAGGATAGCGCCCAGGAATTTATCCTGCTCGATAATATAGAGCTCCCACGCCTGAACGTCTCTGCGCTCGGTGAAGTCGATAACGACCCAGGCGGATGCGTCGTACAAAAGGACATCGCCCCTATCGGGCGGAGCGCTCAATTGCGCGAACGGCACTTCGAACGAACGGCGGCGGCCGTGATCGCCTGGCCCCTCGATCTCGTTGGAAACTGTCTCGGATGGAATGATGGACACTGCGATAGCGGCAGAATCGGCGCGCGCATATAGCGCTGGCCGAGAGAAATTTGCCCGGATCACCGCAAGGGCAGCATCCTCGGCAGGAGATAGAGCCATATCCCCTCCTAACCGAAACGGTCGTCCGCCGCTTCGGAACCGGGGCCATGGAAAATGGCGTCCAGCGCCGAAGCGAACGGATCAGGCATGGTCAGGCGACCGTGCCATTGAGCTTGGCACGGCCGGTGGTATCGGCCGACGCATGGTTCTGCACGGCAATGCCGACATAGGTATTGCCGGACGCGGTGCTGGTCAGGCGCTTGTTGGTGTTGTCCCAATAGACCTTGGTCGTGTAGGCCACCCAGGCCTCACCGGTCGCCTTAGGCAAATCCCAGACGCCGACGACCCTGCCTTCGACAGGGGCACCGAGGGCCGCAGCGTTGAGGGCGACGGCAAATACCGCGCCGACCAGCATTCCCCCGCCGCTGGCAACGGCATAAGGGGCGGTGAAGGTGAGGGTGTCACCGGGCTGAACGAAATTGCGTGCCATTTCGGCTTACTCCTGCTTGCCCGCCGCCGGCTTCTTTGCAGAACCGCCAGTGGTGATGGTGTCAGTGGGAGCTGCCTTGGCCTGCTCCTCGTCGAAATCGGCAGTGACGTCTTCCGCCGATGCATTATCGAAAAGGCGCTGAGCCTCTTCATTCGTGACGTGCAGCGCCCCTTCATCGGGATGCCGCAGCACCCCATTGACGTGCGCCGACGTCAGCAGCTTGACGAACTTCATGGATATTCTCCCTCAATGAGGGACGGGGACCGGGCGGCCCCCGCCACTACCTGCGGTTAAGCGCCCGGCTGCTTGTATGCCGATCGCCAGTTGACGGCGCCGACGCCATAATCATGGCGGACCTTCCACTCGACACCATCGACGCGCCAGCCTTCCTGGCTGTCGGTGAACGGCTCGGTGACACCGTTGAGGAAGACGACCTCGATCGCCGGGGCGACCTGCGGATCGGCGAAGGCGTAGTAAGCGGTGCCGGTCAGGCGCGGCGAAGCGACGATGTCGCTGAACAACCCCTTCACGATGTTCGGCTTCTGGAGCTTGTTCACCGCGTCCGGATCATATTCGCTGCCGTTCACGGTGACCGCGGCGCCGCGCAGGCCGCGCGGAACCAGAAGGACGTTCGGCGAAATTTCGAGGAACTCGTTACCGCTGACATCCTTCTGCTGCGACATGGCGACATCGATCGCGTCGAACGCCGCCACAGACGGTGCTGCGCCGGCACCGGCCAGGTTGCCATGGCTCGCATGGAACAGGGCGACGCCATCGTTCATGGTCGGGTTGGAGTTGAGCAGCGCGTAGACATCGATTTCGATCGTCAGCTTGGCGGCCCGGCCGAGGTCCACGGCGAGGCCGGAAAACACCTGCATGTCATCGTTGACAATCGCTTGCCGCGACAGATTGATGATGTTGCCCTTGGTCGTGGCGCTGATCTGCTCCTTCGCCAAATCCGGGATCGGCTTGTTCTTGAATTCGCCGGCTTCGTTCACATTGTCCAGCGCGCCGAAGCTACCGCGCAGGTAACGCGTGTGCGGCCGGAAGTCGGTCACGGAGCCGGTGCCCGCGAAGCGCGACCAGGTGTCAGGCGTGATCGCATAGGACGCCTGAAGCGTGCGGTGGATGGCGTTCTCGAACAGGATCGGGAAGTCGCCGGTCGTCTGGGTGATGATGGCGCTGCGCGCGGTCATCGCCTCGCGTACGATCACCTCCGGGTCGCGGGACTGGCAGTTGATGCCCATGTTGGACAGGGCCTCGCGGGCCAGGTCAACGTTGCGCACGCCCCGGAACTCCCCGGGATCGATGCGGACGGTTTCTCCGCGCGCGGAAGCCGCCTTTTCGACCAGGTTGGCGACGCCGGCCTTGACCAGGATCCAGTTGGTGGCACCCTCGATGAACTTGTCGCGGGCATCCTGCGTCACTCGCGCCGGACTGCTGTGCCCGATATTGGCCGCGTCACCAGCCTCGGCCAGCTTGTCCAGGATCTTCTCGCGAGCCGCGTCCAGCGTGGTATCGCTGGCAATCAGCTCTTCGATGAAGTCGTCGGCCATGCCATGCTTCTTGCCGAGGCTGCGGATGCCGGTCGTGCGCGTGCGCTCTGCGGCAACGGCGTTCTGAACGTCTGCGGCGGTCAGGCCGCTGGGGCCAGGATTTGCGGGAGAAAGTGCCAGCGCGCCGGTGGCGGGCAGCGCGTCCTTCGCGTCGAGTGCGACAGCGGAATTGCGGATCTTGTCGATCTCATCCTGTGTGCCGCCGTCCTTCTGGAACTTGGCAATCGCGGCAACCAGCGCCGCGCGGGTCTGATAAAGGTTCATGGGATTGTCCTTGGTCTTAGGCGCGGGCGCCGTCGGGGTGGTGCGCGCCATCGCCATTGCGGAGATGAGCGGGCTATCGGGCGCATGCTTGAACCCGAATGGCTTCACGTAGGACGCGGATACGGTGATCGCGTCCTCAGTCGATGTGACGAAATTCTGCGCGAGCGCCTCGACGGCCGTCATCCACGTCTCGGCATCGAGCATGGAGATGAGCGTGTCGGTTTCGATGCCCGTCTGTTTGGCGTAGATCCCGACGATCTGGTCGCGGATCATGTCGAGCTTGTCGGCGGCGCGACGAAGATCGGCAGCATCGCCACAGGCGCAATCCCATGGGTTGTGGATCATCATCAACGCGTTGTCGGCCATGACGATGTCATCGCCCGCCATGGCGATGACCGATCCCATGGACGCGGCGAGGCCGTCGATATGCGTCGTCACCTTTCGGCCCTTGGCCTTCTGCCGGATGATCGCATTATAGATCGCCAGCCCCTCCATGACGTAACCGCCGGGGCTGTTGATCCGCACATCAAGATCGTCGTCGCCATCGGAAATCAGCGGAACGAGCGTGTTCGCGTCGAGACCGTCCCAGCTGTCGCCGACGATCCCGTAGATCAGGATTTCAGTCATTATGCGGGGTTCCTCTGGTCCGCGTTGGGAATCTGCACGGCGTTGCCAACCTGCGTGACGCGGCGCGGGTCGCTGTCGAGAATGATGCCAAGATCATCGAGCGTCTTCAGATCGGCAGCCAACTCGGCGAAGAAGGTGTCAGGGTCATCGCCATTTTCCCGGACAACCTGGCTGGGCGTCTTCTGCCCAGAGCGTACCGCGTCGCGATTGGCGGGCACTTCGCTGGCTGGATCGAGCATTTCATGCTTCGGGGGTGTCCAGCGCATGGAGACGCCGGTAACGTCGTGCCCCTCCATCTCCGCCGCGTCGATGAACCAGCGCTCGATCGCCGCGCAGAACTGCGGGATGAACATGAGCCACTGCCAAGTGTCGACCGCACGTTTGAACGTGAGGCGGCCCAGTCGACCGGAAATGAAGCTGACATCGGACAGGTCGCCGGTAAGCATTTCATAGGGGACGCCGAGACCCGCCGCGATCGCGCGCTGTGACACTTTGGAATAATCCATATATCCGTCGACGCCGGGCGGGCTGGGAAACGTGATATCCTCGCCAGGCCGCAGATATTGGACCGTGCCCGATTCCACGAAATCAAGCGGTTCGCGGTCTGCGGGATCCTCATCATCGTCGGACCCAATGCCTGGAAACGATCCGTCCACGTCTCCCTTCACAAACCCGGCGAACGCGGATGCGATCTTTTGCCGCGTCAGTTGGGCATCTTCATAGTCGCCGAAATCTTTCAGGCGGAGGATGACGGGGGCGAACCAAGTCGCGCCGTGCTCTTGCTCAGGGCGTTCGGCCCGAAACACATGTGCAATGTCCCTGGCAGGCACGAACGCCGAATTTGCGTCAGCCGGGCGCGCCGATCCCGGATGAGAACTGTATAGCCAATATCCTTCGCGACGACCGAGAGGAGAAAATTGGATGCCATGCACATGGAAACCGCCCACGACCCCTGGCGCTGACGGCATTGGGCCGTGTCGAGACATGTCGATATAATCCGGCTCCAAGAGCTGGATCTGCATCGGCAGAGGGAGACGATCAGTCCGCCGGCGCCACCGGCGGCGCAGAAGCACGCCTCCGCTTACAACTATCGATCGCGCAGCCTTCAGCTGCAGACCGTAGAGATCGCACCGGCCGGTCGAATCGCAGTCGGTCTTGTCGAAGTGGCGACGCGCCAGCGCATTGAGCGCATCATCAACCTTGCCGTCACGATAGACCTGAAACGTGATGCCGGTTCCGACAAGATGTTCAGCGATCTTGTTTGCGGCAGCCGTCGCCCAGGGGTTATTACGGTCAAGGTCACGGGCGATGCCGCGCAGGGCCACCTGCACCGCCGGCGAAAGCTCGGCGTTGGGATCTAGCTTGGTTCGACGCCACCCGGCCGATCGGCGGCCGACCGTCGCACCATCATATTCGGCGCGCGGTCCGCGGCGAATGCGCTGGCGTGCTGCGCCGCTGGACTTTTGTTCGGTCGGCGCACCGCGACCGAGCAGCCGATCTATCAGCTTCACGTCAGATCCCGCTGCGATAGTAGGGGGTGCGGCGTCGAACGACCCCACTGGCAGTCTGGGCCTGCATCTGCAGGGCGGCGTCGATCACGCGTTCGGCGGCCAGCAGCTGGTCGAGCGAATGATATTCCGTCTTGCGGCCGTCGGCGAATGTCACCGAACGAACGCCGCTGGCAATCGCGCCCCGCACCGCCAGGAGGTCGCCTTGCGTCCATGTCGTCATGTCAGCGCCTCCGGCTGGTATAAGGGTTTTCCCTGAGAGCCCGCTTGCGGCGGGCAGGGGGTTTGACAGGCGAAGGCGCGGAGGGCGCTTCCGATGATGTTTGTTCCTCAACGCCGGACGCCCGCGGTTCATCCCGCGGCGGCGTCAGCTGCCCGGTCGCTTTCTGCCATTGCCGGCCGGTCCACCGATCAATGCCCAGACTGATCGCGATGGCGCGGGCATAGATAGCGTTGTCGAGCGCCTCATTTCGGTCCCTGACCTTGTGCCATTCGCGCCGGACGCCGCCGTTTCGCAGTTTGACGAAACGTAGTTCTTCGGCGACAAGCTGCTTGATCCACTCATCGCCAAGGCCATCGGGCAGATAGATATAGCCGTCCGGATAGTCCTCGCCGTCGACAGGCTTCTCCAGTCCCAACTGTCCGTAAAGCTCCATCTTCAGCATCGACGTGCCGATATTCCACAGCCGGACACCACGCTTTAGCTTCTTGCCGTTGACGGTGACGTCCTGCCAGCTGGGCGATCCGATAGCCTGTTGGGCGGCGATGCTTTCGCGCCCCGTCACCGCCATGACGAAGCCTGGATGTCGGCGGGCCCACTGATAGACCTCCATCGTGTTTTCGCCGTCGCCTGAGTCGACTGCAACCC
>VTLG01013856.1_pt1 | contig 10321 bp, 17 predicted proteins | sample 4694571 | NCBI WGS metagenome assembly VTLG01 (sample SAMN12604809, study PRJNA352737) | marine metagenome | biome: ENVO:00000447; feature: ENVO:00000209|ENVO:00000569|ENVO:01000036; material: ENVO:00002151; isolation source: viral sequences binned using virsorter ... | reverse complement strand
GTTGTACGTGCATTTGAATTCATTAGCGATACAACCTTCAATCATACGTTGCTCGAACATCTCTACAATACCATCAAATGTATCACAGTCCATGTCTAATCCTCGTATGGCCAACCATCTTCTTGACTTCTCGCTAGATCATCCTGGTATTGTATGATGATCGCATCTTTACGATTATCCTCATCGAATGATAGATCTTCAATAGCTTCCTCAAGATCTCGTTTAGAGTCAGGCCTGTAAAAGTCCTTCTTCCTGTCACGAATAGTCTTGGGCTTATTGAATTTCTCGGAGTTCCTAGCTACAGGATTCCTCCTTATTGTTTTACCCATCAGCTTTCTCCTGGATTTTCTTGCTCGCGTACTCTTGCAAGGTTTCTCCCCATTTCTCGTTGAACCACTCCTCCCACGTTATTTTGTGTTCTGGCGGTACTCTCTCGTACTTTCGCTTCCAACACCACCTCGCGGCATGTAGCTTGAGCGTTTCGTAGTCTTTTGCTACTTTTTCCGGTGTACGTATTCTCGATTGCACCATCGATATGCCTTATAAAGTAAAACCCAAGCGGATCCTCTATCAGAGGGAAGGTCCGTAGGCCAAGCCAGTGCTTTAGTTTGTTAGTCTCTTTGCCAAAGCCACAGCGCTCTGATAGCTCACGTACAGTGATGGTGTGTGGTGGCATGTCTATGTACCAATTAGGTGAACGGTCGTGATGAGTGATCTTACCCGTATCATAGAATAACTTAAAATCTGAACAGGCTCTTGATCCTTCCATGCATAACCAATAGTTATGACAAGTATCACAAGGTGATTCGGTCATTGTCTCGCTGTACTCCATTATTTAGATGTAAAAAAAGAGCAGTTTTTCGCCATGCTCAGGGCGTCGGAGACTGATCCTGTTAAGAGCTCCGATGTAGGTCCGGAAATGCCAGGGGGTAGTCTCTGGTCTTAATCCTGACGACCTATCTGCAATATACAGACATACGATCAGCGAATTCAAGCGGTAGATCCTGATTGAATCTTGCTAATAAGCCATTCGTACCGTATTTATCGCGTAGCTTCTTACTGTTCATAACGATGTCAACAGCTCGTTTACGTGAACCACGACCACGAAAGCGAAGGTTTTGTCCTTCGAACAGGCCTTTCAAGTGAACTGGTACGTCTTTAGCTATCAGTCGTTGCGTTGCGTATTTTCGCATTGTATCTTGCTCTCCGTCTTTGAGTTTGTAAACGATTTAGGTTACTGCGTATCCTTCGTGATCGCAATGAATTGTATGCGTCACGAGAAGATTCTTGGTCGAACCGCCATTCAGGTTCGTCTCTGTATCTCACTTCGTACCTCCTGGATTAAAGTTCGCTAAGTCTTTCGCCATCTCCATGATTCCAACGTCTATGTGGGCCTTGGCATCATTTAAGCGATCGATAATGTTAGGATCTGGTTGAGTGTCGTCAATGAATCCCGCTTGCCATCCAACATGATACGCATCAAATGCAATGTCAATAAGATCTTCAGTCATGTCTGTATGGTGCATATTATCTGAGTACTCATTGATGGCAGCTTCAATACTATTCGCGATGCGTACGCGAACTCGTCTTGGTATGTCAACGTGTGAACGATTTGAATATATTTCGGTCATATAATTCCCTCCTATATATAGATTTTCGAAATGTAACTTAAATTAAGTGGCGGAGTGGACGGGACTCGAACCCGCAACCACTGGCGTGACAGGCCAGGATTCTAACCAATTGAACTACCACTCCGGAGGGTCATCGTCAAACCGTCCCATACTGACCTCGTTGAGACTATCATCGACATATGGATCTGGATCATTTGCATCTGCTTCGCACCACCAGCACATATCATTCACAACTTCTTCAGTTTCACCGCAAATCTGGCATTTCATCATGTGCACCAATCATCTAATGTTGTCATTTCTATTGAATTTGTTTCGTCTATAATCACATCACCAATGCCCCATTTTTGTCTTGGAGCATTATCTGCATCATCACAATGATCACAAAAGAAACAAGGATCTCCATTTCCTGCCAATACATGCCTCATTTCGTTACTACAAAATACGCATCTCATCTCGTCTTCCTCGTTTTCAATGAAAAAAAAAGCACCAACATCTGTCTCATGCTTCACCAATGGTGCATGTTCTTGAGATGCTGGTGCTAAAGCATCTGTCACGAGCCATAGCTGGTCGGGCCGTTCTTGAGATGCTTGTACTACAGCTGCAATTTTTATATTTACGCAGCTAATTGTTGCTCAATACCTTCAGCAAGTTCCTCAGCAAAACTTTCGACTTTATCCATCGGCCAGATCTTTAAATATCCTGGCATTTGCTCGTAACGGCAAAAAGTATCAACACCATCTTCAGTATCACCGAATATAGCTTTTAATTTACTGTTATGCAAAGACACAATAGCAAATCGTCGCTCAGTCGGATGTAACTTCGATGGTTTTTTAACTCGAGTAAAAACTTTGTTTGACCCTTCAGGATCAGACTCAATTTCGATCGAATCAGCATTGTATGTTACTTTAAAATTCGAACCACACTCAAATCCATCCAAACCATATCGTTGCTCTTCGAGCCACAAGCGCCTTTTGCCCTTTTGTGTATGGATTTTCATTGGTACAGGTCTTACTCCGGTCATAGTTTTTAGCTCCATCGGTCAATGTGTGAATCGGTATATATCCTGCTGTTCAAAACCCACTCAGCTTCTTCATACTGGTCATAATCCTGATAATCGGACTGTAACTCATTGGTCAAATTATCCCATTCAGACTCAATGACCATCGAACGGCTAAATAAGTCCCAATTATTAGTGTCAAGACACTCTTGCCACATAGCTTGAACAGCATCGCTTTTTGCTTGGTCCATAAAATACCTCAGTGTTAATAAAAAAAATGAACTTCCAATCTTAGTTTTTTAAAATGTGAATTAGATTAAGTGCCATTGATACACTGTAATAACAATGGTGCTGGTATATCACAATATTGTAATATTATCAACACTTTCTCATGTTTGAGGTTCTGTTTTAATCAAGATACTTTCGCACATGCGCAAATATCTGAGAATCTTGAGATTCTCTTCCCCCCACCCAGAGTTTCTGGTTCTTCGGTTCAGAGTTTCTGGTTAGTTCGGGCTAAACCGGGGAGTTTAAACTAAGAACTATATTAGAATATAATGAAATGCTAATGCGTTTGATCAATGGCCATTTATAACCGACCTCATCTCGCGCATACTGGTGGGGCGGAATTTTCGTGAAAAAAAAGGGCGCCGAAGCGCCCGAGTATCCTTATCAGTTAATCTAGTATTTCGTCATTAACATCAGAAATACGCCAGCAAGGAGAAAAAATGCAACGGTACATGCCAGAATTTCAAGACCAGTCATGATGCCACCGGCATAATCTTGATATAACCTTCGGACATTTCATAAGATACCGGAGTATCTACGCCGTTTTCAGTATCGCCAAAAAGTTCTTTGAGGCGAGCGTTGTGAATTCCAACGATGGCGAAGCGACGCTCCATCGGAATTCGTTTCGAGGCCGCTTTGACGCGGGTGAACACCGTGTTGGTACCGTTCGGATCGGCTTTGATTTCAACCGAATCCTCATTATACACAACGTTGAACCGCGAACCGGGTTTGAAACCGGGCAATCCGTACTTCTGCTCTTCGAGCCAAAGTCGGCGCTTACCTTTTTGAGTGTGAAGTTTCATTGGCTTATTGCTCATGGGCTATGCTCCATAGTTGATTAAATTGATTTCTCAATTATAGAAATTAGAAATGTGAATTAAAATAAGTGATAAGAATATCATTAAATACTAATGTACCTATAAATCAATTCAATATATAACAATATTAGAATATTATGATATTGGGGGGTCTGTCTTGGTAAGGACACACAAGATCCTCCTTTTTTTGAAACTAAATTTTTTCTAAATTTTTTTTGAATTTTTTTGCATTGTGATACAATACTGCTCCCAGTAGGTAAACATCGGAGATATCTATGCCCTGGAAACAAGGACAATCTGGCAACCCCCGAGGAAGACCTCGTAAAAGCCAGAAGACTATGGCTCAGTTAAGGAGTCAGATTAGTGAGCATCTACCAGATGTTATTGAGGTATTAGCTGGAGCTGCAAAGGAAGGAGATGTTCAGGCGGCTAGAATCTTGGTGGAACGTTGTGTTCCATCGATGCGGGCGTTAGACCAGAATATCAACGTCAACGAATCTGTGAAGGGGTTAAGCGATCAAGAGCTGATTGACTTAATGAAAGACTTTGAAACAGGGATAGAGAGGGACGAAGATGGCATCAACAATTAGTGCAGCTACGCTAACCGTTACAGTTACTGAAAGTATTATACTTAACGGTTCCAACATGGGGGCAACGAATACTCTATCCGTTGCTTCAGTTAATGAGATTAATCAACGTATAGTTTCACTGGATGCTAGTAATGTGAGAACATTATTCGAATTCGGGACGACTATCGGATCGGGTACGTTTGTCAGAGCCAACGTTAAGTACCTTAGGATTACCAATAAAGATGACACTAATGGTGTAAGCTTAAACCTTGAAAGCGCATCGAGTAATAACTGGTTGGTTTTGCTAGCGGGGCAAAGTTTTATTCTGTCCTCTGCAACAGCTGCTATAGAGGCTGATGATGACACAACCATTGCTGCACCTACACTACAAGATATTGTTAAGATTAGCGCACATAGCGCGAATCCTATCGACCTTGATTGCTATATCGCCCTGACATGAGAACCTCATCAGCAAGTAGACGTGATTATAGCGCTGCTAGGAAGAAGCCTGGTGGTTCTAATGCGGGTAAATACCCAGGTGTTAAGAGTTTCGCGGGTCCATCCGGTGGTGCTCCGAAAGGATCATACCCCATAAACACAAGGAAACGGGCTAAGGCTGCGTTGAGTTATGCCCGTCATGCGCCGAATCCTAGTGGAATCAAGAGAGCGGTGCATCGTAAATATCCAAGCTTAGGAGGATAATATGCCAATCGTAGGAAACAAACACTTTGATTACACACCCAAGGGTATTGCGGCGGCTAAGGCAGCATCAGCAGCTTCAGGTATGCCAATGAGCACGGCGGGTGGTAAGTCCAAGAAGAAAAAGAAATCCATCGCGGGAGCCATGTCTGGCGGTACTTACGGTTCTAAATCCTAAGTAATGGCACAGCAGTTAATACGCGATATAGAGCGTATTCTTATTATCAGAAATACGTTTACTGTAGATGATTTAATAACCTATATCGCTAACCAAACAGAGGGTTCTACGACTGAGATTACTGCGTTCTCACGTGGTAACAATCCTGCTATATGGCCGGTGCCTGGTAGCACAACTTCTTTTGGTTCTATATATGGACTAAAAAGCACAACGCTCTCTACAACTATAAACGCTACTGACCTGGTTATACAAGTACCAGGCGGGGCTTTACTTACGTGGCCATCTATTGGTTATATATACTTCGATGCTCCTGCTGCTGAGGGTATATATTATAGTGATACCATATCCTATAACACAACGGGGACTGGTTATGATCATATTGTTGTGCCAGCTGTGTCTTCCAGAGGCTGGAGTGGAACCGCGCAAGCACATACAGCAGGTGCTACCATACGTGAGATTTTACCTTGGTTCGTTAGGGCAATATCTCTGAACCCAGAGAGTAATACTTACAACATTAATACTAGAGCAACTCAATATGAAGGAAGCGGGTTTTATGCACCGCCAGATTCTGTGTTTGCTATGTATACCCAGGATAAAACATTCTCTGGCTCTATTGTTGACTACTATGAATTAATGGAGTCAAGCGGTTGAGTCTTGCAATGGCGTTGTCAAATGGTTTGCCGAAGGAAGATATTCGTGCTCTATTATTATCTGAAATGCAACGACGCGTGGAAACGCGGAAGACTCGCTGGACAGCACTCGATGGTCCACAGAAGAAGTTTGTTAATAGTGAGCATCCTCATATACTGTTTGGCGGAGCGCGAGGAGGTTCAAAAAGTGTTGGAATGCTTCTAGCGTTTCGCAAGCATGCAGAGAAGTACGGACGTGAGGCGCAAGGCCTTCTGTTCCGCAGGTCATTCCCAGAAACGGGCGAGCTGATCAAGCTAGGTCAGTATGTCTTCGTACAAGAAGGTTGGGAATGGAAAGTCGGGGAGCGAAAATGGGTCTCTCCCAGCGGATCTGTACTACAACTAAAACACCTTGATGAAGACGCTGATGCTATGAAGCTTCAGGGGTTTTCGGTAACTTTCCTAGGTTTTGACGAACTCGGGAACTGGCCATCGCCAGAGCCTATCGATTTATTGCAGGCTACGATGCGGTCTGCTGCTGGCGTGCCGGTGCTATTCCGCGCCTCTGCTAACCCAGGCGGACCAGGACATGGTTGGGTAAAAGAGCGATATATTGACGTAGAAGATAAGGATCGGATATTCATACCGTCTAAGATACAAGACAACAAACCGTTGATGGATAATGATCCTGGCTATATTGACAGGATAAAGGGCAGCGGTCCCGATTGGTTGGTCAAAGCATGGTTGGAAGGTGATTGGAATATAGCGCCAGGAGCGTTTTTTGAGAATGTATGGGATCCATCTGTGCACGTTATAGAACCATTTGACATACCATTAGAGTGGCGTAGGTGGAAGTCTTACGACCATGGATATAAGTCACCAGCTGGATGCGTCTGGTTTACACAAGACTATGATGGTATAATCTATATCTACAGGGAACATTATTGGAGTTCAAAACCCAATAAGGGTAGTGAAACGCCAATAGAAGATATAGCAAGGGAGATTTTAGACATTGAACAGAAGGAACGTAAACAAAGTGTACGATTCCGCAATAATGTGGCGGATTCGGCGATTTTTATTAGAGATGGTCGCCATAAAAGCGTTGCAGACGTATTTGCTGATTATGGTGTTGTGTGGGAAGCTAGCTCGAAAGGTCCAGGATCTAGGGTGCAAGGCTTACAAGAGATGGTGGACAGACTTAATGGTGGAACGCTTAAGGTTTTTAACACCTGTCAGCACTGGTTGCGCACGGTTCCATCATTGCCTGCTGACCCCAAGAGAGTGGAAGATATTGACACGTCTGCCGAAGATCATTTGTTTGACGCGACGCGATACGGATTGATGATGAAGAGGGCCAGAAAAACAAAGCCAAAACCCAAAAAGGTTGGCCCAGCGAAGTTTACGATGGAGTGGTTTGATCAACTTGATGAACTGTACGAGATATAGCAATGGAAGACTTAAGCTTAAGCAACATTAATCCTAATACGAACGTAGGTATCCCTGCAGACGCTAAGGGATTGATCAGAAAATACCAACAGAATGTAGAGCTTTCTTATCAAAAATGGAAGGCCAGGTATAAGGAAATAGAGTCTGCTAGGCGTTATTCTCTAGGGCGATTGAATGATCGAACAATGGGCATGAGCTCTGAACAATTATTTAGTCAGAGCAAAAGATTAATCAAGGGCAACATCATTCACGCTACATTGCAAGGTTTATTACCACACATTTACTCCCAGAATCCTGAAATCAAAGTAAGACCTGGTTTGAATGTCGATCCGCAAAGTTCTCAATATAGAGTATCTGATTTATTTGCGGGCACATTAGAGATCATATTAAATGATTCTTTGAGAAAAGCAAGACTAAAGAAATTAGCTAAACAGGTTTTAAGATCTTGCATGACAAGTAAGATAGGTATTATAAAGGTTACATACCAGAGAGATTATTTTCGTGACCCGTTAGTGAGTAGGGAATTCAATGATGCTCAAGATAGTTTAGCTAAGATACAAGACGACATACGACAGTTGCAATCTGAAAATAGTTATCAAGGCGATAAGGATGAGTTAGTAGAAGAAATCAAGATGACTATGAATGCATTATCTCAACGCGTTGAGGTTTTGCAACAAGAAGGTTTAAACTTAGGTTTTGTACGACCAGAAGATTTTCGTATGGACACATCGCTAGATTCCTTGCAAGATTATAATTCTGCAAGGTGGATAGCTAATGTAACATGGATGACACCATCTGATGTAATGGAGCGCTTCCAATTAACGAAAAAAGATATTGAAAAGTATACAATATATCGTAGAACTACGGAAGGTATTGCAAATAGACTTAACAAAGATAGCGGTGTTTACAGTGGTGAAGAAGATGTTAATTTAGCCATTGCTGTTTGGGAGTATTGGGATAAGACGACCCAAACCGTATACACCTGGTGCGAGGGTAGTGACCAATGGTGTAGAGAACCGATGGTTCCCACCAAAATGGGCGAACGATTTTTCCCATACTTTGTGTTAGGGCTTAATTGGATTGATGGCCAAGAATGGCCTGTATCTGAAACAGAATTGATGATGAGTCTACAGGATGAATATAATACTGTACGTGATCAGTTAGCAGAACACAGAAAATTATCGGCTCCCTTTTACGTTGCTGACGCTTCGCGCGTTAACGAAGAAGATATAGAGGTTTTCAGCAACGCCACCATCGGTGAAATCGCTATGATTAACGCTTCGGGTTTGGGTGTTAATCAAGTGTTTCAACCCGTGCAAACACCGCCTATGAATCCAATAGTCTACGATACCACTCCAATTAGAACCGATATGGAATGGATCAGTGGTTTAGGTGATGCTCAACGCGGCGGTATCATGCGGGCTAAGACAGCGACTGAAGCTAATATCCAACAAGAGGGTATGGCTTCTCGCATGCAAGAGAAAATCGATTCGACAGAGGATTGGTTAAGAGATATTGCCTGGTATTCTGCAGAAATACTATTGCAGGAGGTTTCGCCTCAAAGAGCTATAGAGATCGCAGGCCCTCAAGCATTTTGGCCCATATTAAATAAACAACAGTTATACGATTCTATTTTCATTAATATTGCCGCTGGTAGTACAGGCATGCCTGACGAAAACGCAGAGCGCATGCGTTGGATAGAATTAATGCCAATACTGATGCAGAACATTCAAATGGTACAGATGATGAGACAATCAGGAGTACCAGATCAATTCAATCCTTATGTGCAGTTGATAGAAGAAACATTTAAACGCTTCGATGAACGTATAGATATTGCTAAGTTCTTACCACCCATGCCGCAAGATATACAGAATCATATGATGCAGAATATGCAGATGCAGCAAGCTATGGGAATGGGACAACAGCAGGGTATGCCTAATGCTGTACAACCGCCACCGCCACCACAAGGCGCCAATGAGGTGATGAATGCGCCAGGCAATAGAGTAATGCAACGTACTAGAAACCAATACAGGGAACCACAGGGAGAGATATAAATGGCTGAAACACCACAAGTCGAGGAGGTACAACAGACGACATTCGATGTTATGTCAGAAGCATTTGAGGAACTGCATAAAGATGATCCAATTGTAGAAGAAACACCCGTTGAAGCTTCAGAGGAGGTAGTCGATGCCGAACCAGAGTCAGAAGTTGCCGCAGAATCAGACGTTAAAACTCCCACCTACCAAGAAGCTCAGGACGCACAGCAAGACACGGGGAGTGGGGATGATATTGCAGAAGAACCAGAAGAAGAATTTCAAGCAAGCGAGGGAATTCAAGAGGCAGAAGGTTTAGAACAGGAAGATTCTGCAGTATACAATAGTTTAAAACCCAAGGCTCAAGAACGCTTCAAACACTGGATTGATAAAGCTAAGAGTCTGGAAGCAGAATACAACACCATGATACAAGGCAATAATCAAATTGCCGATATAATTCAAACAAGTACAACCAACCCCCAGCAGTTAGGTTGGGCGTTGGAAATGTTTAAAGGATTAAATTCTGGTGATTATGGTACAGCAATACAATCATTAAAGGCGCTTGATAGCTTTTCGGATCAAGTGGCTAAAACCTTGGGTGTTAGTACAGAGGGCAATGACCAAGCAAGTTTTAATGACTTTGAAGATTTATCTAGTGCTGTAGAAAATCTGGAAATGAGTGAGGAGTGGGCTAACAAATTAGCTGGACAGCGAGTATCTCAAAACTCAATGCATCAAGCGCAGAATCATTATCAGCAATTCCAACAGCAACAGGCACAACATATTCAGAATTTAGAATCTCAAAAACATCATGCCTTTACTCAAATAGAGGGTTGGGAAAAAGAGTTGACTGAAAAAGATCCCGATTACAGTTTAAAAAAGGATATAATGATAGAAATGGGTACTCAATTGGCGAACTCGCAGGTACCACCTGATCAGTGGTTGCCAGTTCTACAAAACCAGTACCAAACCCTTTCGAGAGGTATGAAGGTTGCCGGAACCTCGAATGGGAATGCTAGAAAACGTTCTGGGC
>VTLG01001605.1_pt1 | contig 10322 bp, 24 predicted proteins | sample 4694571 | NCBI WGS metagenome assembly VTLG01 (sample SAMN12604809, study PRJNA352737) | marine metagenome | biome: ENVO:00000447; feature: ENVO:00000209|ENVO:00000569|ENVO:01000036; material: ENVO:00002151; isolation source: viral sequences binned using virsorter ... | reverse complement strand
TGAACGCTTGTCCTTGATATCTAGTCACGTCTCGGTCATCATCTACGTATGAAAACCATATCCTAGCACCTGATGGGAACTGCCAGATGGACTTTGCCTCTTTAAATACAGCTCCGGGGAACGCTTTTGGATAGAGTTGCTTGCTTTTGTCTATCAATTCGGTCAATTCTGCCAATGTTCTTCTTAACAACAAGCCCCTATGGTTGGGATTTGATGCATCTCGCAGTACATCTGCTAATAATGCATAGGATTTTCCCCCTCCTGCTGCTCCTCCGTATAAGACATCTCTTTCAGGTGACTCAAGGAACATAGTCTGTGGGCCTTCGTTAGCCCTGAACACTACGTCATGGTGCTGTAAATGCTCACGTACAGCTTGAGGCACCTTCTTCAAGTCCTCATCTGTGATCACACTGACGGACTTCTGTCTTCCCTTCAGAGCATTGTCCACCTTGACAGCAGCTTCTTGAGCTTCTTTGGCTGAACGCCTCGCTTTCTTAGCCTGTTTCGTCAGTCTTTCAGCTCTTCGCTTCTTTTCAGATAGCTGTCTCTGAGTAGCCAATCTGGCCTTCATCTTCATAGACCAGTTATATCTCGTCTTTGGTTCTCCCTCTTTCTTGGGAGGTCTACCTCTTTTTGGTTTCTGTTCTTCTGTCATCTATCTAAGTGTACACCTATTTTCATTCGCTTTGTCAGACCGGGGTTTGATATCTTCCTACCCGATGCTGTACTTAGCCATCTCGCAGCTTTTGCAGGCCCACAGCTGTTTGCGAATGTAAACGCCTTTTCTAACAATTCCAACTCTTTCTCTATAGGAATATATTCTTTTCCATCCTCTGATAGTTCATATCCAAATGGGATGGTTGATGTTGTTCTTCTCAATTGCTCACCGTACATGTTAACTGCTCAGGGCACATACCTTCATAAGTAACGATGGTAAAACTATCCTGATTAGGAAATCTGTATCTACATTGCATACCCTTCATACCGTTGCTGTTATCTAGGTAAGGTCTAAACTGTGCAAGTTTACAACTTATATATCTCTCGTGTTTAGGAAACCTTTTGTTAAACATACTGGCATGTGCTTGATCGTACCCTTCGTTTATACAGATGGCGTAGCCCGTTTGAAACTCTCCACAGAGTTCATGTGCTTTCACCTTACTAGCTACTGCAGAAGCAATCCATATCATCAAGGCTGCTGCCAGTAATGCTACCACTGCTAACGAAGATATTTCTATCATCTTTCTTTGTCTTTCTTGCTGTTTATAAATCATTTCTTTTCTTTGTTTTCTGATTCTTGCTTGCATTTGCAAAAGTTCATTCCATGCATTCGGCCCATGTGCAAAGTTAATGAACGTCCTAAGTTCATTCTCCATCGCTTGAGCCTTTTTCTTAGCTGCGAAAGCATTTAACGCCTCCTCTTCAATAGACGCACCCGCAAATATCTTTTTAAATAGCGGAGGCTTTTGCGACATCTTTTGAGCTTGGTTGATATCGGAGCAAGCACCCATCCATCTACCCATATCTCCATACATGCTCTCCACGTCACGACCCACTTCAAAACCTTTCTTAATGACGTTAAAAGCTGCAGTTGCTGTAGCCAGTGCCGTAACTGGATCAACCATGTTTTCATATCCTTCCTCTGTTTCTTACTTTTTTTTCTTATTATTATTTTTCTTTTCTTTCTTTGCTATTTCCTTAGCGTGTTTCTTTCTTCTCTCTTCTTGTATCTTTTGCAGTTCTTCTACTGTATAGTATTTTCTAGTCACGAAATCCAATACCAAACAGGCTATGCTCATACTGTTTTTACTGGTCTAGGACTTTGTGCGTATGGTTTACCTTTTTTATAATTATATTTAGAAACTAAAGTTTTTTTATTTTTCTTTTTTTTCTTCTTTACTTCAAATTCTCTTTCTTCTGGTGGTAAATCTAATTCAATACCATCTCTTTTAAGTCTATCTCTTAATAATCTGTCTTGTCTTCTCTCTAGCTGTCTTTTATAAAAAGGGTCTTGCTTTTGAATTTCGGCCTCTATATTACCCATTTCCTCTGCAGCCTTTTTTTTATAATATTCTTCAAATGCTTTTTCTTGTTCGTCCATTTTATACTCTTACCTTCCTTGGTTGATTGCTGTACACTTTACCTCCTTTGTTATATCCTGCACTTGGATATCTTCTAGAGAGTTTTCTTTTACTTAATCTTTTTTTGTCTTCTTCTGAAAGCATTCCTATAAGTGGTTCTACGTACCCCTTTTGAAAAGCCTCTTTAATTCTTTTATTTTGTTTCGCTTCTAAACTTTTCATAGGCGTATAACTACTCCCTCTTGTATAATAGTCACCAAACTGTTTCATCATTTTCAAGTCTCTACTAGATATAGCACCGTGATCTTTAGGGTCTTTATAACTTTTTGGTATCATAGAATCTAACAACACAGAACCTCTATGTTCTAATTCATGTGCTAAAGTTTGTAAAAGACCTTCTTTTTCAAAAGCCTGATATATAGTGCCTTTAGGTTCATACTGTTTTCTAGTAAGTGCTGCTGTTTTTTTATATTCTATCTCATCTGAATCCGGACTGTAAGTTGCAGTTTTTATTTTACCACCACTGGTAACATAACCCTTTTCAGATAAATTTACCAACTCATGATAATCTCTAGTTATATTTAATAATTTTTGTTTAAACTCTTTAGCACTTAATTTACCTTGATCAAAAAGATGAGAATCTAAACCTAATTTTGCCAATGGTCTATCTTTTAAATAAGGATAAAGTTCAGCTGCAAATTCTGTATCTGCCATAGCTAGAGCATCTATTTGTTTTTGGTTGTATGTTCTACTTTTTGCTTTGTATATTTTTGCAGCGTTTTCTGCAACTTTTTTTGGTGAAAACTTTTGTAGGTAAGTCATACCCTTTATCATATTCATTGTATGAAATTCATCATTAAGAATACTTGCTTTTTTACCAGTAAGTTTTTCGTATTCTTTTACATATGCAGATTCTTTTTTAGTTCTTTTTTCAGCCATCAGTCTTCCACATTTACAACTGGCATCTCCTTCTTGGCAGGCATTAATACCACACCGTGAAGTAACTTACCTTCAACTTCCATTTTTTCTTGTTTGCCCAGACCGACCCTGTCGAGAAGTGTCTGTGCAGCTTTTAATCGCAACTCTGCCCTAGGGTGTTCACCTACATCATTCATACCCTCGACTACACGATTGATTGCTGTAACCGAGTGTGCTGCAAGTTCTACCTTTGCCTGTTCTATAATCTCATCTTTGAGAGACTGTAATACGTGCTGTCTAGAAGATGGCTTATAACCAGCCAACTCTAGTGCTTTTGTAATATTACCACCACATTTAAATAGTTCTGTTAAAAACGATTGCTGTTTTTTGGTTAGCTCTCTGGATTTTTCTTTTAGTAATCCTTGATTCATATTTGTTGCTGTGCTAAATTAGAAAGAAGCATAAACGGTTGCTGTCCCCTGTTCATCCCTGTGTTGTAATTGGTGAGACCTGAACGAAGTTTATGCCTTATTATATAATTATACTGTATATACAGACTTTGTCAAGTTTTTTCTTGACAAGTTTGCATATGGGGTGTATAATAAAAGGTAAGCCTTTGGGGGAGCATATATATAGGTATACTTATAGACAGCAACGGGGTCTTACTTAAGTACAGCCACGGACAGCAACTGGTTTAAACCCCCATTTTCCCAAAATTATTATCGGCATTGCATACGTAGACGTGTACCCCCCCAGTGTCCCATGCCTAGGTTTGCGTAATTTTTTTTCTTAGATTTAAATTACAGCCTAAAACAACAAGTTTTTACTCTGGTTATTGCCTAGATATAACCCTCCTTACGTGTGTGTACACACGCATATAATAGAGTCTGACAAATTTCTGGTTTAATCGTTTATAAATCTTATGTTTAACAGCTGGGGGGCGTGTCATTCAACCCAAGTGTAATCCAATAATATCAATTAGTTACGAATTAAGTAAGTAATTCGGTTAGATGTAAAAATACCCATTGTTATAACCTACATACAGCAATGGGTATTTCTATTTATTCTTTATTTTCTTTTAAGTGTTGATTGTATTTTAAAGCTGTTTCTTTATCTGCAAACAGCAACAAATCCGTTTGAGTGTCTATAAATTGGGTACTTGTTAAACAATAAGGTTTAACTGTATTACTTGCTTTATCCAATTCATACAACATTACTTTTTTAGCCAATTTATCCTCCTATCCTAAAATCATTAATAAAATTACAATACATACTATTATTATAATAAGTTTATAAGCACCGTTTATAAATTCTAGCATCTATTCCCCCATTATCTTCTGATGGTTATTAATAGGTAAATTATCAGAATAGACCTTTGTTTTATTGTTAAACTGTGATCTCTTTAAAAGTTTACCGTCTACATAAAAGCGAAATTCTGCTATATCTTTAGTTAGCATTCGCCTTGTCGTCCTATGCTTTATAAAGTCAAAAGACCAAACTGCACTTGATCCCACTTTAATATTAACTATTCCCTCATTTCTTACACCATATGATTTACTGCTCTTATATATACAGGCTTGCACATCATTCCAAATAGGATACATTTTAGTCATTTTCTTTTATCTCCTCTATTTTATAACCTAGATTTATTAATAATTGAATTATGTTGAATAATCCACCCTTTGCAACAAGTTCATTGTCCTCATTGTATATCTTATATTTTAAATATTTCATTGGTTAAACCTCATTTCTTCTTTTTCTAATTCGTGAGTTAATAGTATTTGGGTAAAACTATCCCATTCTTTCAAGCTCTCATAATCCTCCCAAGTTAAATCCATATTTAATTCAAAATGGTATCCTCTTTGTTTAGGAAATTTCTTCCTCAATTCTTTAGTAATTGGAAAAGATATCCTTGTTCTGACGTGATCGTCCCCTCCATGTGGCATTGAAAAAACTATTTCAAAAAAAGTATTTGGTAAATATTGGAATAGTTCTGGATTGATAGTTTGATTAAAACCCAAGTCATAACTTAAATTATTACATATTTCTAAATGCTTTTTACTTATAAATTTAGCCATTTTTCTTTCTCCTTCCTTGAGTGTCTACACTCATTATTTTATTATTATAGTTTAAAGCATCTGAAATATAACAATTAACTTGCCATAAATGAGATTCAATTCTCGTCTTTTCTCCTATGAGATTTCCTCGTAATGCTTTCAAGTCGTCTATTAATAACAGCAATGAATTGTCGATGTCATCTTGAGCGTTCATTCCTGCTGTTGTGTGGATTGGATTGCTCTTATTATCTCCTTTTATTTTTTGAGCGTTTAGAATAAGTCTTGATAGTTCGGTTATTTGGTTTCTTAAGTACATAGTCATTTTGTTTTTTCCTTCCATTAAAATTATTAAAATTACTATTGCTGTAGATACTAATATATAAATGAAAAGAAAGCAAACTTAAAATTAAAAAAGATATTAGTAGCATTCCAAGTACAGCAACCGTAGTTTGAGCGTTTCCACCCACTATAAGTACGGTTGCTAGTACCATCCAGAAATGAAAAAATATACCAAATAGCATTTTTCAGTCTGACAAATTTCTAAGCTACTGCTGACAATTCGTGCCAATGGTCAGAATCTAAACAAGTACGAACCTTGTTCTCTCTCTCAATTTGTACAGAACCAACATTCGAACCATTTCTGGAAGTATACGCTGTGACAGTTTCTCCCTTAGTGTTGGTTCTTTCCCAACTGCTGTCTGTGTGTGTACTCCAATGTGTTAATGCATTGTATACAGCGTACAGCGTCCCACCAAGTGACTCTTTTTCTTTACCGTATTGGTGCATTAGAAAGTCATTCAATTTAACATTGATTAACTGTTTTAGTTCTACGCCCTCTTCTTTTAAAGCATCTTTAATAACTGTGGTAGACTCTGATTTACGTTTAGCAATTGTATTAGCGAATAACATTGCCACTTGCTCGTCAGTTACTTTGGTATCCCTCCACTTACATAACTTGTCATAGTCCCTATTGTACATGTCCACAGAATTAGCAATCTTAGAAACAGCACTAGCATAGTTAATATTAGAAGTGTGTTTCTGTTTACTATGGTAAAACTTTTCTCCTCCAAATACCAAAGTGTTTAAACACAATGCTCTATACATTCCAGAAAAAACTTGAAATGCAAATGAACCATCTAGGCTGTTAAAAGTATCAGATCTCATAGTTACAACATCACTTTCTGATACTCGTTTAGTATGATTTAGAAAATGAATAGTCCTCCTTGCCTTCGCACCTTTATCCCACAATTGGTCTATAATCTCAATTTGCTCTGGATCATAAGCACTACTATTCTTTATAGATTCTGCGTGTCTTTTGTACACGTCAATATGTGGCACAATCTTATAAGTTCTGCCATGCACTCCTAAACATTGATTAGTATCAGCTCTGACTACAGCGTGTTTACCCTTTATCTCTGTCATAATATTAGCGTGAAATTCATCTGGATAGATATGTACAGAAGTATCCTTCTCTGTACTTTCAAAAAACAATGGTCTCTTTTCAACTTTAAAATCAAAAAAAGATAAATCGTCTATATTGTTATGAGTATTAGTAATAGGTTTCACAACTCCCATTACATCATTTGTATTAATAGTATTTGTCATGATTATTTCCTTCCTAAAAATAATTTGTTAATAACAACTTATCTTATACAGCATGAATATATATACTGTCAAGAAATAATAATTACTGTACAGCTAACTTTTCTTTTTCTTCTTCCTTATCTCTTTCAACCTTCCAATGTTCATAGCACAACCACTTATCCCATTGGTAGATTACAGCGTTAGCTGTACAGTAATGACAAATTTTTGCTGACAATTTAGCTGACAATTTCTGTGACAAATTTATGTCGGTTCTTACGAAAGTATGACAATTCGTTGACAATTTGTACGACCTCTGCGACTGACAAGTTATATTTTTCTGCTATACAGTCTGTTGACAATTTATTCTCCTCGAAGTCATCCATGACGGCTGACAATTGTTTGATATTAATATTAGCCAATGAACACATCTTTACACCTCAGTCTATAGATAGTTTCCAAAGCGACATTTCTATACGCCTTCTTTTGCATATCAAATACAGTTAAATACTTGCTAGGATCATTGACACTTTTTCCACCTGACAAATGTTTCTGTACACCCAAACGACAAACCATATTTCTCTCAGTGCCGTCCTTCTTTATGAAAGATACAGAGAATATCTTCCCTTGTACTTTCTCTTGTATATACTTACTTTTCTCCTCATTGGTAAGAGAAGCAATGACAACGCCATACCCCCTCCACATTTCTAATTCTTCTAATATGCTACTGTCCTTCATTTTTCCTCACTCTCTGTAAATATTTTTCTATATCTTGCTGTCCATAATCATTATCTATATGCTCTGTGGCAGTCACCCTATTCTCTGGTAACAGCAACCGTATTTCAATAAGTTCTTTCTTAATCTTCTCAAGTTGCTCTGTGAGTTCCTTGATTCTATTGTATGCTGTATATAAAGTTTCTTGTAAGTCCTTTATCGTCTTTTTATACATCTCTTCTGTCATTACTCTTCCCCCCATAAAGTTACTTCACCGTTTTGCTCATAACCAGAATCACCTTTGTTATGTACAAATATGCTGTGTAGCCAATAGTTAGGATGCTCATCATCATTACCCTCTTTAGGCACAGCCAATCTAATAGGTAATTTCTTATCTGGTATCTGCTGTAATACTTCTATTAAAGTTTCTGCATTCATATCAGTAATCCTTTCCTAGATAGGCTAAATCAGTTTCCAATACATAAATCTTTTCTTTTGCTGTAGCTATCTCTGTTATATATTTATCAAGTTCTTTAGTAAATTCACTATGCTCTGGTATAGATGTTGGATTGACCATTAGTACATCTATATTAGTTTTAGCTTTTGTAATCTCTGCTGTATAGATACTAATTAGATTCTTAATTATTTGTCTTTGCATGGCAAATTCCCTCTTCAATTAATTGTTTTGCTATTCTACCAAATCTACCCTGTAGACTCCAAGCCATTCCACTGTCTATAAGAAATTGCCAAGCCTTGATAAATTCGTTCTCATCTTTAGGTTCTTCAAAACCCTCTGCTATATCTATTGCTTTTATAGTGTCCATGAATCCCTTCCTTTCTGTATAGGTTATATATGTAAACCCCCCCAACCAAATTTGGACGGTGATACATAAGTACCAAATCGACTGACCTTAGTCAATATGAAAAAGATACTGTACAGCGTTTATTATACTTGACCGTGTGTCAGTCTTAGTATATTTAGCTGTACATGATTTATTTAAACAAAGTTTTATATTGCTTATCGTTTATAGGTCTAGTGGTGACAGCTAGGTATGTATCATGATTAAAAGGCACTATGCTGACACTGTTACCATGAACAAGTTTACTGACGGTGTGTTAGGTAATTCTAGGCAAATACACTTAATTAAAACTGAACAATTTGCAGACCGAGTTTTAGCCGTCACCAACAACAAGGAAGGATGACAAATGACAAATACTAAACCAAAATTAATAAAACTAAAACCAAAGAAACCACCATTGTCTGATAGTGGACAGATAGCATTAGTGCGTGACAAATTGTTAGACTTGACTGAAGAACTATCAGAGAGAGTGACAATTCCTAATATGGTACAGGCTATACAGCTATTTAATTGTCAGTTGGCTTTTGATACAGCACCGAGCAATGCATGTGCTACCAATATAATGTTAAGTTGTATAACATCTAAGTTAGATGCTGTGACTGAAAAAGAGTTTGAGGAGCATGGAGATGCATAAACCAGACACAGGCAAATGGACTTTGACAGCTGAACAGCAGAAGGAGTTGGAGAAGAAGGATTGGGAGGCTATCCCAAATGCTAGATTTTTAGACCTATACCACGATGACTTTCAAGACGGTGCATGGGACGAAGTATGCCAAGTGTTTGACAAAGAAAAGGTGGCTGACAAACTGACGCTGTTGGTGGTGGGAGTGAAGACTAATGAGTAATCCCAATATAGAATATACAGGAGAAAATGAACCATTGACAAAAAAGACTTTGGATATGTTTGATGATGTGTTATGTAGATTAGCAAGTTTAGATAAAAAAATATTATCTGATGCAAGTTACAGACAAGTAGAAGATGTTTATCAATCATTGAAATGGAGGTTTGAGAATACAAAGTGACTGTACAGAAAAAGAAATACATTGTCTATGCTAGAGAAGTAGCATACTATAAGCGAACTGTAGAAGGCACAAGTGAGCAAGACGTGAGAAAGAAAATGGATCGCTTACTGACAAAGTCTACATTTGATTTTGTACATAGCGAATTTTTTATTGCAGATATTTTAGAGGAGGATGATAATGGGTAAATACAAACAGTATATACAGGAGAAAGAAAACAAACAGTGGTATGCTATACAGAAGATGTGTTTAGAAAGTGAAGCTGTAGAGGAAGTTTTACAAACTTGTGATGAGCAGATGACAAACGGTAAGATGTTTTTACCGACAGGATATTCATGGAACGAATTTGAGGATGATGTCAGAGAACTCTGGCAAGAAGTATGGTATGACAAACAACAGGAGGCAAGGAATGAGTACGAACAAGAACAAGATAACAATTGACTTTGACGAGTCATTCTACGAACAGCGATTAATTGCGATACTTGGTGATACAAAACTGACACCGTTTCAATTTAAGTTAATTAAAGATTATTATAAGATTGCGTACAGGCAAGGTGAAATTAAAGGTACCAATGTAATGTTAAGGAGGTATGGTTATGTTGACAAGAAGACACTTCAATCGAAGGTTTAATCAAGCATCCTATACAGCCAATGACGGTAGGGCGAAGACTGCACTGAAGAAGTATTTGACTAATTGTTACCATACAATTACAGATGATAAAGAACACTTCTCATGGGACTTGTCTACGATATCCGACACAGGCTGTGCATGTTTTTGGGAGGTAGAAGTTAAGAATCAGTGGGGCAAGGTGTGGAATGACAATTGGAAGGAAGTAAGAATACCACAGCGTAAACAAAGATTGATTGACAAATTTTACCACGAGACAAATAATGCAAAAGAGTTTGCACAGGATAATAATATGCAACAGTTTGTTAGACCGTATCAGCTGACATTTGTCGTGTTGAACAGGCATTTGGATCAAGGTTGGTTTATATCGCATGACATTTTAGAAAAGAGTCCTGTACAGACTATACAAAATTCACGGCATGTAGATGCACCACATTTAAAAGAACCATTTTTTCATGTAGATGTG
>VTLG01012090.1_pt1 | contig 10324 bp, 12 predicted proteins | sample 4694571 | NCBI WGS metagenome assembly VTLG01 (sample SAMN12604809, study PRJNA352737) | marine metagenome | biome: ENVO:00000447; feature: ENVO:00000209|ENVO:00000569|ENVO:01000036; material: ENVO:00002151; isolation source: viral sequences binned using virsorter ... | reverse complement strand
ATTAATCTTCTAACCCTCAGGGAAAATTAGCTTTTAATTCCAAAAAAGTCGGAAAAAAAACTCCAAGCTTTTTTTGCCCTATTACTTTTTTTAAATAAAGAAAATGACCTTACATGAACAAATCCTAGAGTCTTTTAACTCCTATCTTTCAGAATCTGAATCTTTTGAAGATAAGGGTGTTAAAGTCGCAGGTACGAGAGCCCGTAAAGCACTTGGTGATTTAGGTAAACTTGCAAAAGCAAGACGTGCTGAAATTCAGGATAGAAAGAATAATAGTTAAATTCTCATTATTTTTTTATGATGCCTTTTGATGCATATCGTTGTTATCTCTCGTTGAAGAATCACTTTACTAAAGATCATTATGATTATATCAAGTATCGTGGGAAGACGAGAGCAACTGTCCAAGCCTTTTATAAGAGAAAGGACAGATTTTGGTTTGAGAAGTTTGCAAGGCAAAAAAACGATAAAGAGGTAGAAGAGTTTTTCGTCTCTAATTTCATACACACCACCGATCCCGCAACTATGTGGATTGGTGAAATGATCAAAGAAGGCGAAAATCGTTATATTGACTGGAAAAAGAAAATTCAGTCACTTTCGTATATTTTTAAAGAAGAGATAAATTTGCTTTTTGAGAATAAGGAGGTAAATGAAGTATTTGACTGTTCTGAGGGACATCCACCGATTTTAAGAAATTATCTGGGTGGGAAAATATCTCTTGAAACTCTTGTAATATGTGATTCTGTATTTAAATATAGAGAGGATTTTGATCAAAGATTGAATGATCCTGTATGGGAAACCGTCAGTAAAAAGATAAAAAAGTACAAACCCTTCCTAAATATAGATGTACCCAAGTATAAAAAGATTCTTAAACAAACTGTCCTATGAGCTTTTTCGATTCTGAAGTTGTCCGTGCCGAAATGGTAGAGATTAGTGAACTCCAAGAGGAGATTTATGCTAATGTTTTTAAATTTCCCACAATGTCAAAAGAAGATCAATTATATCATGTTAATATTCTGGAGAAACTTTTAGATAAGCAAAGAGTTCTTTATACTCGTGTAAGTTTATCAGATGATCCACAAGCGAAAGAAATGAAAAAGAGCATTTTAGAAGGTGCTCGTCAAATGGGACTTCCTACTAATGTTGATATGAATATCTTATTTGCTAATATGAATAATATGGTAAGTATGATGAAACAACAGATTGACAAACAATCTGCTACTTGATATACTAAAAGGGTACATACAAGCCAAATCTAAAAACAAATCTAATGTCATTTAAAGACCTAAAAAAGCAATCCTCTCTAGGATCCTTGACTTCTAAATTAGTCAAAGAAGTGGAGAAGATGAACAATGGTGGAGCAGGTGGTGATGACCGCCTTTGGAAACCAGAACTTGATAAAACAGGTAACGGTTATGCTGTTATCCGTTTCTTACCAGCACCAGAGGGAGAAGACATCCCTTGGGCAAAGATGTATTCTCATGCATTTCAAGGACCAGGTGGTTGGTATATTGAAAACTCTTTGACCACAACAGGTGGCAAGGATCCAGTTTCCGAATACAATCGTGAACTCTGGAATAGTGGTAATGAGTCTGATAAGGATGTTGTTCGTAAACAGAAGCGTAAGCTTTCTTACTATGCAAACATCTATGTAGTAAAAGATCCTACCAATCCTCAGAACGAGGGTGGAGTATTCCTCTACAAGTTTGGTAAGAAGATCTTTGATAAGGTTATGGAAGCAATGCAACCAGAGTTTGAGGATGAAACTCCGATTAATCCTTTTGACTTCTGGCAAGGTGCTAACTTCAAGTTGAAGATCGTTAAGAAGGATGGTTATTGGAACTATGATAAGTCAGAGTTCGATTCAATATCACCATTACTTGATGATGATGATGCACTCGAAGCATTGTGGAAGAAGCAGTATTCTCTTTCTGCTGTTACCGCACCAGACCAATTTAAGTCATATGATGATTTGAAGAAGCGTTTGGATTATGTTCTAGGTAATAAGCAACCTGTACGTCGTATAGATGAAGAGGTATTTGATGAGGATAATGATCGTGTATCAGTTGCTCCTTCTAAACCAGACTTTGCTAGTCGTAAAGCAGAAGCTGTTGTAGCATCTGCTAGTTCAGATGAAGATGATGCATTAAGTTATTTTCAAAAACTTGCAGAGGAATAATTATTGATATAGTTTAATATTTTCTCCTCTAACTAGGGTTTCACTCACATATTGGGTGGAACCTTTTTTATATGGCATGATTCGATCCATATCTGTTAGTATTATACTTAGATAATTTTGTTTTAGTACATATATTTGTCTTCTTTGATCTTGTAAATCTATTTCATATTCATAGTTAGTTACTTCTGTGGTTATAGGATTTGCTGCTCCTCCTACTTCTGTATAAGTTCCTAAATTGATATCAAGGAATTCCATTGAAAAGTTTTGAGGAACCTGAAGACCTTTTGGAAGAACCGTAGCACCAAGACTATTTTTTATTTCTTTGCTTTCATAATGATGAGGGGCATTAAGGTTTTGGTTATTTCCATATTTTTCCAGAAGATAAGATTCAAAACTGTCTTGAGTAAGAGGCCATTCACTTTGAATATTTACGATATTATTTGCTAAAAGAACTACCCAATCTAATGTAGGGTCTTGATAAAGGTCAAATGCGACATTATCAGGTCTATCATCTCCTTTTATGCTATATTTGGTAAAATAGGTAACATCTCGAAGTATATCATCTTGAATTTTACCTCTTTTAAAGAGGTTCTTTACTTCAAGATATTCTGAACTACTATGAGAATCTTGTAGTCTATTTACGTATTCCCAATTAGGAATATTGCGAAAGTAAGATGCCATTTTAGAAACCTATTTCTTGTACGTTTGTGCCATTTTGCATAGAAAGTCTTGTAAAGTAATCACTTTCATAGATTGGATCAAGTTCTCCAAATTGAAGAGACATTGTATATGACACCATACTTCTGTCATTATCACTGTAGGTCATATAAGCATTGTTAGGAGTATAATCTACGGAACATGTAAGTAAAGCACATGTTTTGATTATATTAAGAGATGGGTGTTTCATCATCTCTCCATTATCGTTGAAACTTATATAATCAATGTCAAAGTAGTTAGGTGCTTTTAGAAATACATTAGTATTTGTCGTTTTTACGGCCATTCCTTGTTTAAAGAAATTAATGATATTTCTTATTTGTTTTGCTTCATTGGAATCTCTAGGAGACATTTGGAATGTAAATTGAAATGCTCTTAATCCTGGAGCATTAAAAAGTAATTCCAGATTAGGGTTAGCAATAGCACCAGTTGCCCTTGACAATAAATTTTTTGTACCGACTGCCTGCCCCGCAATGAATGCATTAACTGCTTGTCTAGCTCCTGTATCTTTGACTAGTATCTGCCGTCCTTGATTTACCGTTTTCGCCACTTCAGCCGCGGCACCCTCAATACCGTCCTTAAATGCCGCTTCTCCCATATTCATTACAGCAGCTGCTCCAAATGCTTGAAGAGGATTCATTTTTTCTTTACCCCAATCAACAATATTACTATCTTTAATGCCAGCAGGGATTGGAAGAGTTACGGATCCTGCTATAGGTGAGGATTTTCTTTGGAAAGCCTCTACGTTTTTTTTAACACTGGGATCTATTACACTTCCTGTACTTTGCTTCATTTTGAATATCATTCTATCCTGTTTATTTGACCTTATATCATAAGGATAGTAATAGTTGTCATATTCAGTTCTTATTTGATCGGATTCTATTGAAGTTGTAATATCAACACTAGTCAAATCAGCATCAACAGCTCCATTTTCGTTGGATTGGGTTGTATTAGTTATAGTTGCAAAATTACCATTATTCGCTGTTTTTAAGTTCTCTTCACCGACTTCCTGTTCTATGACCTTAATTTGTGTCTCTTTCAGAGTACTTTGGAGTGTAACTCCGTCTTTACTATAAAAGGTGGAATTTATTTGGTCTGTTGTTATTCTTTCTCTATCAGGTCCTCTATAATGCTTGGCTAATTCTTTAATACTATTCTCGTTGGTTGGTATCCATGTCCATTTCCCATCAATTTTTTTACCTGTAAATGTTGACTTATCTACCCCATGCGAATCAACTAGTCTTCCGCTATCGGTAAGAACATGAGGGGTCCATTTAGATGTACCATTTGCATAAGTAGACTGATACCCTTCAATCATGTGCCCATTAATTGTTAGGGGTTTTGATATTACACTAATAGGGGTACTAGTTTCTCCACTAACTGCATAACGAGGTTTGAAACTAGTATCGTTGCCCGAATATTGAGACATTAAATTATTTTTTAGTTATTTATAGTGTTGTTAAGAAATAAGCATAAGATATGTCACGTAGGTCATTTATTTCACTGGGTCGAACCACATAGAGGACTCCTCCGATCTCTTCCCATGTATAATTTCGGAATTTACCCCAGTGATAATTGATTCCCCTAAATCCCCATCTTTGTATATCCGTTACTGCAACAAGAGGATGTTGATCATATTGCATTCTGGGAGTTTTAGCAGTGTAAATGAAAGTATAATATTGACCTGCATCAGGAACCACTTCAGTATCTTTTAATGTGTCCATAATAAGAAGCATCATCTCTTCAGGATCACTCATCTCCTTCAATTCTTCTTTGATAGGTGCAATTCTATTATCACCTACTTGTTGGGAATATTGTTCAAAATACTCCTCATTAAATGGATTCTCTTGAGGAAGAAAACTATCTACCATGATATATTCCTAGTTCTTGTTCAGTAATGATTTTGAATTCAATTTTTCTATCATTACAAAACTCTCTTGCTGCTTTCCATTTAGCTTCATTAACTGCATAAGTTTTACATTCATACAAGTAGGATTGAGTCACTTTTTTTCTCTTCTTAGGAGGCCGAGTTTGTTTCTTGGGTTTTACCTCAATAACATACGTTTTAATTGATCCATTACTTTCCTTGACTTTAATAATAAAGTCTGGATAATACTTATGGACTCGATTATCAACAGGAGAGAGATATTTAATATAGAATTCTTCACTTCCCCACTCAAGAATATTTTCATTTAGATCACAATAGTTGCAGAATTTGGTTTCCCAAGTACTCCGACATATAATATTATTTGGATTTCCCTTGTATTTTCGGGGAAATGAGGGTTTAAATAAACTTTTTTTACTTTCTCCCATTTATCTCGACTACATAATATATCACGTAGTAATATTTATAGGCCTAATGGCACAAGTATCTCGACCACGGAAAAGAACAGTAGCAACTTTAAAAAATACCATTTTAAATACTGCTCTTACTACACACTATGAGTGCGGGTTTAATCCTCCTTCTTCTATATTAGGATTAATTCCAAATTATCGTAATGACAGGGGTGATGATAGTGCTTATATTTTATCTTGTGCTGAAGCATCTTTACCCGCAACTTCTTTAGCTACAGCTGAACTGACGAATGATCATTCAGGAATAACAGAGAGACATGTATATAGAAGACAGTATGATAAGACTGCTTCATTTACTTTTTATGTTGATAGGTATTATAGGCAGATTCAATTATTTGAAACATGGATTGGGTATATTGTTAATGAACAAAGGGATCAAAGTCCGAATTATTTTTATAGAGTAAATTTTCCACTAGATTATCAAACATCTATTTGGATTACTAAATTTGAGAGAGACTTTAATAAACCAGGAACTAGTTCTTATGAAGTTTATACAGATGATACAATTACTGAATCCGTATCAAGGGGGGGTAATGAGAACTATGATGAACAATCATTAACATATGTGTTTCTAAATGCCTATCCTATTAGTATTGATGCAATGCCCGTTACATATGAGGCGGCACAAGTATTAAAATGTACGGTTAATTTTAATTTTAGTAGATATATTACTGGTGCAACTCGTCCAAATGCTATTAGTTATCCAACAACAGGGGAAACGACTGATAGTTCAAGTTGGGTTGGTGGTGAATGGAGAAATCATACGACTGGTGGTAATTCTCTTATCGCTTCAACTAATAGAGGAGCATCAGATGTCTTGGATTGGGAGGCTAGGATGAAAGCAAAGGGTATAACCCTGTCAAAGACGGGTAGAATTGATGATATATAACTGTCTAAATAAAATACACTGAAATTTCTATAGGATATTATGCCTTTACCAAAGATTGCCACCCCGACATATGAGTTGGAATTACCTTCAACTGGACAAACTATCGAATATAGACCTTTTCTGGTTAAAGAAGAGAAATTATTAGTTTTAGCTTTAGAAAGTGAAGATGTCAAAGAAATAACTACTGCTATTAAGAACGTTATTAAATCGTGTATTAATACGAAAGGAATTAAAGTAGATACTCTTCCTACTTTTGATATTGAATATCTATTTTTAAATATTAGGGGTAAATCTGTAGGAGAAGATATTGAAGTTAAACTTCTGTGTCCTGATGATAATGAGACTTATGTTCCTGTAAATATTCCTATTGATGAAATTGGAGTAGTTAGAAATGATGAGCACACTAATAAAATCAAATTGGATAATTCTTTAATGATGGAGATGAAGTATCCTTCCCTTGCAGAATTTATTAAAAATAATTTTGATTTTAATGGTAATGTAAATATGGATCAATCTTTTGATTTGATTGGATCTTGTATAGATAAAATTTATAATGCAGAAGAAGTATGGGTAGCTACTGATTGTACTAAGAAGGAGATTACTTCTTTCTTGGATCAAATGAATTCACAACAATTCAAAAAGATTGAAACTTTCTTTGAGACAATGCCTAAAATATCTCATACAGTTAAAGTTACAAATCCTAAGACAAAAGTGGAAAGTGAGGTTGTACTTGAGGGATTATCAAGTTTTTTCGGATAGGTATGATATACATGAGTCTGGAAAATTACTTTAGACTTAATTTTTCACTCATGCAGTATCATAAATATTCATTAACTGAGATTGAAAACATGATGCCTTGGGAAAGGGACGTGTATGTTGAAATGTTGAGAGCACACCTAGAGGAAGAGAAACTCAAACAGCAACAGAAGAATGCCTAAGACTTTATCTCTATTAGCAGTATTAAAGAAAATTGATACCAAGGGATTAAAGTCCTTATCTGATCCTCAATGGAATACTTTTCTTGCGTCTGATACTGAACCAAATGAGATTCAGGAGAAGATTAAGAAATTGGAAGGTATTGAGGAGAAGGGTGGTGCTTATGATGCAACAGGAGAATTGATAGTTGAAGATAATCAGGCAATGATAGATTGGTTTAAGAAGAAGACTGGTCGTGCTAAGGGTAGAGAATCTTTAAAGGTAAAGAAATCTAAGATAGATGTTAAATCTTTCAAAGAGAAGTTTTTAGATAAGGATGAAGAGAAAGATGATGTTGGCCCTAAAGATATGGAATCCAAGGTGGGTCGATTGGCACGTATAGTGAGAGATACTCGTGGTAGAGTATTAGAATTAGAAAAGAAAGGAACAGAGGAAACAGAGGAAACAGAAGGTCTTAAAGGAATAAGAGAGGTTCTTGATGATATATTAAAGGTATTGCGTTTAGATTTTAAGGGTGATAGAAAGGAAGAAAGAAATCGTCAGAAAGAAGCAGCAAAAGCTAAACGAGCTCAAAAAGAAGGTGATTTAGAGAAGAAAAAAGGTGTTGGAATTGGAAAGGCTGTAAAGTCAATGTTATCTCCTTTTACTGATATTTGGCAGAAGATAATTAATTTTCTTAAATTTACTTTGATTGCAGTTCTTTTTAATACGGTTTTGAAGTGGTTTGGTAATCCAGAAAATAAGAAAAAAATAGAAGCAATTGGAAGATTTTTTAAAGATTGGTGGCCCGCATTAGCAACCGCAGCTGCTTTATTCCTTACTCCTTTGGGGGCATTAGTCGGTGCATCAATAAGCTTAATGGCATGGGCTATTCCTGCATTATATGCGAGTATATTAGCAAACCCTTGGGCAATCCCTATACTAGCAGCCCTTGGCACCGCTGGTTATTTGTCTACACAGAAAAATGAAACAAATAAGAAGGTTGATAAATCTGTAGAGGAGAGAGGTCGTGAAGATACAGTTACGGCTCTTAAAAATGAGCAGGAACAAAGGGATGAACAAAGAAATCCTTTCCAAAAATTCCTCTTTGGAACTCTGATGGGTGAGGATGCAGAGAGACAGAAACAGATTGAAAGAGTTGAAGGTATGAATAAAGTTGAAGGTATGAATAAGGGTGGGCAAGTTCCTGGATCGGGTAATAAAGATACAGTTCCTGCGATGCTTACTCCTGGTGAGTTTGTGATGAGTAAGGGTGCAGTACAGCAATATGGTGTGGATACAATGGAGGCAATGAATGCAGCTGCTGGTGGAACCAATATTCCAGTCTTAATGCCAGATAAGAAACGCAAAGGATTTCCTGGTGGTGGTAGACCTTATGCTCCAACTATGGGAGATTCAGAAGGATCAGCAGTTAATAATCAGGAAGGTGGGTCATTTAATATTTTTAATCCTCTGACATGGTTTGGTGGAAAAAAACCAGATCCAGTGGGAAAGAGGAGATATGATCCTCAACATCCTGAAGGAACAGGGCAACCCAATCCCCATACGCCTGGCAGTACACTTTATAATATTTTTGAAAAACATAGAACTTGGGATACTCATGGAATGTTGAGATATAATCAAGGTGGTTTAGTTCAAGGATTTGCTGGTGGTGGATTAATTGCTGATACCAGAACACTAGGACCCAATACTCCTCTACCTTCACCAGGTTGGGTAAAGAAAGGTCTGTTTATACCCCTACCAATGTGGGAGAAACCATTACCTTCTGGTGGTTCTGGTAAGTGGGGTACATTTATTAAATTGGCTAAGGCTACTGATCCCCTAGTTGAGGATGGTACAGTAGTTGAGGCTTCTTCTGAAACCAAAATGGGTCCTGTTGGAACTCCAATAATACATTCTACAAATACTACGATTACTTTACCTACTATTCCAAAACAAGGAGATGATAATCTTGAAGTAGGTAATAATGATATTCCTAATTTTAGAATTTCTATAATTTCAACTCAAAGATCTATGGTGTTATCATCTCTTGGTCTTTCTGATTTAGTAGGAGAATAATAATATGGTAGCTTGGGCAGCATTAGGAAAAGTAGTAATGGGAGGTCTTAAGGCGGGAACCAAGAAGGTGGCTACTGATAAGTTATTGAATCGTAAAAAGAAAAGATCTAAAAAAAGGAGGGCATCGGGTAAAGATGTGTCTGATGATATAATGAATAAGAAGGAAGGTGAAGAAAAAAAAGGTGGAGAATTAGCAGTTCGACCTAGTATGGGTTTAGTTCCTGTTTCACGGGATTTGTCTCCTATAAGTACAACTCCAGGAGAATCGGATATAGTTATTATTAAGAAGCAAGTAATACAAGTACGGGATATTTTAAAAGATAGTCGGAGTGCTAAAGAATCACAAAGAATACGTGAAAGAAAAGCAAAACAGCAAGAGAAAAGAGATGATAGAGAAAAAAAACTGGAGAAAGTAAAAACTACGAAACCAAAAACAGGAATTAAAATGCCTAAAATGGCTGCGAATATTGGAAATTTCTTTGCTTGGTTGGCATTTGGGGTTATACTTAATAGTTTATGGAAGTTACTTCCTAAATTACTATCAATTGTTAAGATACTGGAACCTATTGCTAAGTTTATAGCGGGTGCAGTAGCAAAAACCTTTGAAATTATAGTAGGGTTTATTGAGTTAGCTTATGCTGGATATGATAAGTTGGAAAAGTTGATTGAGGATATCGGAGGAGAAGGTTTAAAAGAAAAATTTCATAAGTTCTCAGATTTACTTAAAGTTCTGATTCAGGGTGCTTTAGCCGCAGCTGCAGCAGGAGTATTAGCTGGAAACTTGGGTAAAGCGGGGGCTATAGGTTCATTGCTCACTAAGTTGGGTTTAGGTGGAGCAGTAACAACGGGTGTAACAGCAGGTGGTGTAACTATAACCACAACAGGGGGAGCAGCAGCAGGCAGTCTACTAAAGGCCAAGTTAGGGTTAATGTTAAAATCAATAATACCTACGATTGTTGGTTTAGGGAAACCAATTGCTGGTTTGGGTGCTAAAGCAGTAGGTGTGGCTAAAGCAGTACCTCTGGCAGCTGCTGCTAAATTTATTTTAATAGCAACTGCTGTATCAGGAGCATCATATGCTCTTGGAGAAGGTAATGCTCGGTTAATGAATTTGACTGATCGGTTTACAAATTATGCAAGAGATGCTCATGAAAAGGCTAAGAATCTTAAATGGTGGGATCCTCGTAAGTATTTTT
>VTLG01005071.1_pt1 | contig 10325 bp, 7 predicted proteins | sample 4694571 | NCBI WGS metagenome assembly VTLG01 (sample SAMN12604809, study PRJNA352737) | marine metagenome | biome: ENVO:00000447; feature: ENVO:00000209|ENVO:00000569|ENVO:01000036; material: ENVO:00002151; isolation source: viral sequences binned using virsorter ... | reverse complement strand
CACGTACCTTGATGTAAAAGTCTGGATAATATCTGTGTACTCTATTATCTATAGGAGAACGATAAGGTATTATGATTTCCTCACTTCCCCACTCTAAAATAGAGGCTGTGTGGTCACAATACTTCATGTATTTTTTCTCCCATAGTGATCTATAAACTATGCGAGATGGATTCCCACGATACTTTTTTGGGTGTAATGGTTTGTAAAGTCCAGAATAAGCCATATATAATATAGAATCCAACAATTATATTTAGAGTGGCAACATCAAGAGTATCTCAAATAGATCAATTCATGTCAAGAATTGGTAGACAGAAAGGTATGTCTCTGACTACTGGTTTTGATGTTGAATTTGTCTTCGGTCCTAAAACTCAATTTCCATTAAAAGCTTATGAAACTAATAAGGATGTAATTCACATGTTATGTGATGAAGCACAGTTACCAAATGTACAGAGTGCTACAGGACAATTGAGTGGTAGATATCAAGGAGAAGCAGGAGTTCAATATGCTCATTCTAAAATGTACACTGATGTTGGACTAGGATTTCTTTGTGATGCAGAAATGTTACCTGCAAAATTTCTTAACCATTGGTATAATTTCATCTATGGTGAACCAGTATCTACAGAAATAAAATTAGCTAGTTATGAAGATGTAAAAAAAGAAAGTCCTCACAATAGATATAGAGTTAATAAACTACGATATCCTGATGAGTATACTTGCAGTCTTTATATTATGAAAACTGAACCTGATAGTTTTGCTTCTAATGGTAGAATTCCATTGACATATATTCTTGAAAATGCGTATCCATATTCTATAGACGCTGTACCTCTATCATATGGTTCATCACAAATTGCAAGAGTTAATGTCAGTTTTCATTATTCTAGACACACTTTAGTATATGGTGATTATACCTCTGATGTCTTTGCTGGATTTGAAAGTGTTTTTGGTGATAGAAATAACGATGAAGTAACTATCAATGATTTTCAGCAAAATTGACTTTTTGATTCTGTAAAAGCGGGAAAAATTTCTCCGCTATTTTTTTGTTCAAAAAGTCGCTATATATAAATATACGACTTGAAATTGTTTTTATGGCATTACCGAAACTTGGGTATCCTACGTATGAACTTGAATTACCCTCTACAGGCAAAACTGTTAAATATCGCCCATTTCTCGTAAAAGAGGAAAAAGTGCTTTTAATGGCACTTGAATCAAAAGATGAAAAACAAGTAATTGGTGCAGTTAAGGATTTAATTAAAAATTGCGTCATTACACGAATTAAGGTAGAATCTCTACCCAGTTTTGATCTAGAATATTTGTTTTTGAAGATTAGAGGAGCATCTATTGGTGAAAATATTACTTTGACAGTTACATGTCAAGATGATAATGAAACACAAGTAGAAGCAAATATCAATATTGATGATGTTGAAATTTTTAAACCTGAAGGACATGATAAAAAAATCATGTTTGATGATAAAACTGGTCTTGTTATGAAATATCCCAGTATGAAAGAATTTGTAGATAGAGAGTTTTTACAGAAAGAAATGAAAACTGATGAGGTTTACTCATTTATTGCAGATTCTATAGATCAGATATTTGATGATGAAGAGGTATATGACTCAAGCACCACTACAAAGAAGGAATTTCGCACATTTGTTGATAGTTTGACTACTAAACAGTTTGAGAAAATTCAAAAGTTCTATGAAACTTCTCCTAAACTGAGTCACACGTTCAAAGTGGTAAATCCTAAAACTGGTAAAGAGTCTTCGTACACAATTGAGGGATTACAGAGTTTTTTCGCATAGCACTCTTTCAGAATAATTTGGAAGGGTATTTTAGAATGAACTTTGCTCTCATGCAGTACCATAAATACAGTTTGAGTGAAATTGAAAATATGTTACCTTGGGAAAAGGAGGTATATACTACTTTCTTAGTCCAATATCTTGAAGAACTAAAACAAAAACAAGAAGCAGCGAAAGCAAAACGATAGTGGCATCATTACAAAAGACATATTCAGGAGATTTAACAACAGCAATTGCTGGTAAACTTTATGAAGCCATAAGAGGTGCTGATAATAAAAATGAGCAAACAAATGCATCTGAAGATGTTAAAAAAGCAGCAGCAGAGGTAAAACAAGAAGATCCAGACTCTATTCCAGTAAAGGATATTGATCTTAGAAGGACACTAGTAAATTTTTTTACACCAATAGACAGAAAGTTACTTAAAGCACAAATAACATATAATGCAATATCATCTAAAGTAACTGCATTAGCTGGAGGTGTAGCAGACACTCAAAAACTATTAATTAATCAGAATCAAATATTAGAAGATAAATTTGATCAGATATTGAGTGTTATTGGTACAAAAAATGCATTAGAAGCAAAACTTAAGGCAGAAAATGATTTTAAACAACTGGAACTAAACCTAGAGAAGGGTTTGGATCTTTCAGGAACTTTTGCTTATGATAAAGCAGGTGGTAGATCTAGTATGGGTTTATTGGGATCCGTTCTTCAGGGAATATTGGGAAATAGAATGACCGCAAGGCTTGTAAGAAATCTATACAAAAAGATAGTTCCAAAGGGATTAAGAGCAAGAGCAAGATTACTACGAAAAACAGTAAGACCTTTTGGTAAGGTAACTAGATTTGCTTTAACACCTTTAAAAGCTGGAGTGAGAGGTGCTGTACTTGCTAGTACAAAAGTAATGGTTAATTCATTATTGAATATTGGTAAAAAAAATATATTGGGTCGTAGAGGATTAAGAGCAGTAGGAAGAGCTATTCTTACTGACGCACCTGATGCTGGTATTAGAGTTGGAGGAAAAGCAGCCAAACGATCTCTTAGTGCAGTAGGTAGAAAGTACTTTGGTTTTGGTCTTGGAAAACTTGGATTTGCGATGCAAAGTCTTATTGGTCGTGGTCAAATGCTCATGTTCGGAAGAACAAATGCCGATAGAATTGCTGCTGAAATACTTAATGCTTATGCAACTCGTGCAACTTTATTGAGGAACGCAAGTGAAGCTCAAGCATTATTAGGTAAAACTTTTAAAGGAGCAAATCAATTAAAAATATTAGAGGATATTCTTAAACCTGGAAGATCAGCTGCTGTAGCAGGAAAAGGTGCTTCTGGTTCAGTCAAAGCTGGTAGAAAAATAATAAAAGAAATGGCTGACTCAAAGGCATCTGCTAATGCTGCAGAGTCTTTAGCAAATGATATTCTTGGAAGTAAAGGTCTATTTAAGTATTTAAAAAACCCTGTTGTCCAGAAAAAACTTGCTAAAAAATTGGGACCTGAGGGTTTAGAAAAATTATTGACAAAAGCTGGTGTTGCTGGCGTAAAGAATGTTGCTATAGGTCCAGGTACAATATACTCTTTTGTTGAGGGTTTAGCACGTATAAGTCCTCTTTTTGGAGGAAGTGATCCTACAGGTATGTTCTTGTCATTTGGTAGTGCTGTTCCTTATGCAGGTTGGGGAGTTATTATGGCAGATATCTTACGTGATATTGATAGAGAAGCTTTTGATGCCCATATATTACCAAATCTAATACCGTGGAGAGTAACTGAGGAAAATTTTCAAGATTTCTTTACACAAGCATTAGGTCTTGAAGCAAATCAATTTGAAAGAGGAACTCCTAATATATCTCGTAACATGTTGGGAGGTGTTGATTCAATATCAGAAATACTTGGTGTTACAAAAGCATTTGGTCAAGCAACTGGATTTGGAGCAGAAGTTGGAGGACTGATAGGAGAAGCTGGACTTGGTTCATATCCCGTAGGAAAATCTGATTATATTTTTGATGTATCTGGAGATATAGGTGGTGGTGATTTAGGAAAATCAAAACAAGTCAAAGAAATTGAATTAAGAGAAAAACAAAAATATAAGGAAGAAAAAGAGAAAGAAGAAGAGGAAGAAAAAGAATCTGATAAAGAGGAAGAGCAAAACATAAAAACTCGTAGAAGTGATGGTAAACCAGAGGGAGACAATCAGTGGTGGGATTGGTTTGATAAGTTTGCAAATCCTGCTGCTGAAGAGGCTGGAGAGGGTGGTATTGGTGGAAAAGTATTAGGACCAAACACACCACTACCTGCACCAGGTTGGGGTAAGAAAAGTAACTTTACACCAAAACCGATGTGGGAGAAACCATTACCTGCTGGTGGAACAGGTAGATGGGGTACTAGTATAAAACTTGCACAAACTCCTATGTTCGGAGTAGGTGGTCCATCAACCATAGAGTTTCATGGTCAGCAAGGTAGAGATAGATCTGGAGAACCAGGTGTTGATTTTAGTTTCCAAGATTATAAGAATAACTACAATTTGTTTCCTGGTTATGTTCTTGAGACTGGATTATTATATGGTAAAGGATATGGTAATGTAGTTGTTGTTAGAAGCATAGATCCTAGTAATGGAAGACAATTTGATGCTTTATATGCTCATTTTCCTGATGGTGGTATTGCTGTTAATGCAGGACAAGAGGTATCTGCTGGTGATCTTCTTGGTTCTGTTGGATTTGTGAGTGTGGATACACCTGGCGTACCACAATTACAACCACTTAATGCAGGTAATATGTCAGGATGGCATACTAGTGTTGATTTCTTTGAACCTGGTAGTGCTACACGTTATTCTAATGCTGATAAATTAATTAATTTGGTTGTTGGTGGAGAAGGATCAACACCAAATGGTCTTTTAGAAAAGTTAAAACCACTTACAACTAGCGGTGATACAAGTTCATTAAATAGGATTGAAGCAAATAGTAATTTAGCATCAACTATGACAAATCTAGTTGAAAATGGTAGTAGCGAGAGATTAATGACAAAAAGGCAAGCAGCAAAACCTCTTCCTATCGTAATCATTAATAATCAAACTGTTAACACTAATCAAAATTTAATTTCTTTTGGTGCAGTTCAAGAAGAAAGTGATTTCTTTGAAGCATATAACTTAGCAAGGCATACAGTATAATGGCATCACTTACCCCAACATTTACTGGTGATTTATCAACAGCAATTACTAAACGAGCGTTGTCGGCATATTTTGCATGGGAAGATCGTAATTATATTTCTCAAGGAAAAAGTGGATCAAATACATCTGGCAAAGATCCTATGGTTGGTGGTGGCGGTGGTGGAAAAGGTCCTATAAATCCAGAAATTGTAACCTCAACTCCTTTTGATGCAATGGTTAGAAGACCAAATGTTGTCAATACCAGTTCATCACCAGGAATTGTAGTTCATGATAGATTACTTGGTAATTTCTTAGCTGCTGTATCAATATCGTTGAGTTCTAGTATAAATTCTATAAATCAAAAAGCAGATGAGACAACTGAAGGCATAGAAGTTGCAAAAGATGGTATTAGTCAAACTTATAAAAAATTAGAACATAGTTCTGATACTCTTGAAAACAAATTAGACGCTATTATTGATGCATTAAGATATTCTAATAATCAAGAGAGAAAACTTGCTGATGAGAGAGAAACTTCTGCTAAAAAAACTGAGCAGAAAATGGCTACTGATATGTCATCTGCTAACCAGATTCTTATGCAAGACATGGATAATGAAGAGATCCGTCAGATGAGAGAAGATGACATAGCAGAAGATGACAGAGGTCCTATTACTACTACACCACCACAAAATCCTGATCAACTTGATATACCATTTGCAGGTGAGTTTGGTGAAGGTGGTATCGCTTCAGGTCCTGATAGTGGATATCTTGCTGTTCTTCATGGTGATGAAGCAGTTATTCCTCTTGATAATAATTACACACAAGGACAACCAAGTGCTATAGGACAAAAACCTATAGCAACTATGCCAATGATGGCAGAAAGAGGTACTGATAATTCTGATTCAATGACTCCAACATTTAGACCAAATATTAGTATGGCTAGTCCTCCTAGTATCTCACTTGGAAGTAGAAGCACTGGTGGATCAGGTGCTGGAGATATGCTTGCAAAAGCAATACAGTTACCATCTAAAGCTGCTGGTTTAGTTACTATGGGATTAATGAACAAAGTTTTAAGAACAGAAAATATTTCACCTATGGTTGCAGCATCTTTAAAATCTATGAGTTCTCCCATAGCATCAGCTTTTGGAATTCCTGATGTGATGAGTTCTAATATAATAGATCAAGAAGATGGAAGTAGAGAAAAATTTAAAGGTTCTGGTGGGCGTTCAAGAAGAAAAGAGAAAGGATTGTTTACTAGATTTATAGATTTTATTTTAGGACGTAGAGAAGAACCAGAAGAAGGAACTGGTGGATCATTGTATGGTAGAGGTGGGTCTACCACTTATAATAGAATGAGTGTCAATGGCACTGGTGGATATGGCATTGGTGGATATGGTTATGGTTATGGTGGAAATAAAATAGCATCCACACCTCAAGATGGTCGTACTCCTACTAGACTTTTTTACAACTCTCCATATAAAAGTCCTGAGATGTTTATAAAAGATAAACAGACGATTGAAGATGCTAAAGAGAGGTTTAAATTGTTTACAGGTATTGACTTAGCTACAGGAGATAGTCAGTTCTTTTCTAAAAATGTTACCTATGATAATGCATATGATTATCTTAATTCACCTAACTATGGATTAAGAACTTCTGAAGTAGCATATAACATGTCAATGCAAGATGAAGTTAATAGTATGGTAGATGGATTAGCTGACCCAGAAAGTCAGGTAGTTATGAATAATGCAAATGTTAATAAAGATGGTGGAGATCAACAGATAGAATATTCAGCAATTGCAGTAAGAGGTAATCCATTGAAAGATGGAACTTATATATCACCATATGCGGTATAATTAAATGAATAAAAATTACGCAACAGAATTTAAAGTTATTCGGATGTCTTTGTATAAGGTAGGTGAAGAAGCGAAACCATATGTTAACCTTGCTGGTGATATGTGTAAACAATTTCAATACTTTGAAGATATTATGTGGCCATCTTATGCTGCCACTATGGTGGTACAAGATAATACAGAAAATGTTATTTCTACCATGCCAATTCAAGGATTTGAAAGAGTTGTTGTTGAAGTTGATGATCTAACTGAAACTTCTGGTCCAAACGGTAATGGTAGATACACTTATGATTTTCGTATATGGAATATCTCCAATAGAGTTGTAAATGAGAGAAAACAAACTTATACTTTAGGACTAATATCATATGAGGGATTGCGTAACGAAGGAACTGCTATCAATAGACAGTTAACAGGTAATGTCTCTGAAATAGTGACAGAATTATTAACTAAGGATATGGAAATTGATAGTGAATCAGTAGATGTAGAAAGGTCAGTCACAAGTATTAAAATTCTTCCTACAAAGAAAACTCCATATACATTAATTAAATCATTTTTAAAGAAGTCCATAGCAGAAAAAATTGCGATTACAGCAAATGATTCAAAAAAAGAAGAAGAAACTGAGGTTGTTAGTGATGTAGTAGATTCTGAATCTCAAAAAGGATCTGGAACTGCTGGTTTTCTATTTTTTCAAACCAATAGGGGATTTGTGTTTAAATCTATTGATACTTTAATTTCTGATGCAAATCCAGTTAGAGGAGATAAGTTTTTCTGGCAACCTGCTAAACTTAGTGATCCTTCTCTAAACAGAATACAAGAAATTGTATTTGGTCAAGAATTTGATATAATCAAAAAATTGAGAGAGGGTCATTACTCTTCTATCATGTGTGCTATTGACATAAATACACTAACATACGAGGAGCAAGTCTATTCTCTTACGAATTCATGGGATGATATGGAACATTTAGGTAGTCAAACAACACTACCCGAAGGTCAACGTAAATTATCAAAAATTCCAACGAGAATAATGTCAACTATTCTTGACAATGAGGTCTGGAATCCAGATCCTAAAATTGCTTCTACCAAAAATGGTGGAGATGGTAGTCATTCTTATCAAGATTATCAATTAAATTATCTATCTCAAGGTCTTGCAAGGTCAGGTATATTGTTTAATCAACAATTAACTATATCTTTAACAGGACATCTTGAATTATGTGCGGGTGATAAAATTGAAATAAGAATTCCTGAACAAGCAGCAGAAGCTGTAAAAGGAGACTCTACCTACGATCCAGAACACAGTGGTACATACATGATTAAACAAGTAAATCATCAATTCAACATGACCGATAGCAGAAATGTATATACTGTGTTAGACTTGGTAAGAGATTCTCAAGGAATCAAAAATCAAGATACTATAGTAAAATAAGGAGAATATATGGAAAGTATAGAACAACATATTAAAAAAGATAAAGACATCATAGATGATCCAACATCAAATCCTGCTGCCCGTAGACATGCAAAAGTAGAACTAGAAGAACTAGAAACTTATGCAGAACATCATAAAGATGAGATTCAAGCAGGTGATCATCATGACCCTAATGCTTTAGAATTGTTCTGTGAAATGCATCCAGACGAACCAGAGTGCCTAGTATATGACGATTGATTCTGCCCTAAATGAACTTTATCCAATTCACCAAATAGGATCTGACGGATTCCGATGGTGGATTGGACAAGTTGAGACACCAACTACTGAAGATCCTAAAAAATCAGGAAGATGTAAAGTAAGAATTGTTGGATTACATCCAAAAAATTGTAATTCAGTCAAGACTGAGGATTTGCCTTGGGCAATTTCTACATTTCCTGTAACTACACCACATATACCTGGTACTTCTACAACAGTTTCAAATAAACTTGATAAGGGAGTTTGGGTAATAGGATTTTTCCTTGACAATGAACAACAACATCCATGCGTTATTGGATCTGTTGGTGGTGTTGCTCATTCAACTAACAAAGAATTAGAGGGAGAAGACCCAACAAAAGAATGTCAAGCATTTACATCATTTCTTCCATACACAACAACTCCAGCTGATTTATCAAGTGAGAAAGATGGTAAACTTGTAAAGCGAAAAAATACTGATGTAGGTCAAGTAACAACTGGTATAAAACAAGAGACTGATGATTCAACTGAAGTTATTGAGAATACCAAAGATAATTTACAAGAAGCTCAGGATGCAGAAAATAGTAATGTAAATACAGCTGGTACAAAAGTATGTGTAGAAAGACCAAGCACATGTAAAACTGATGTAAAATCTAAGTATACCAGATTGTTCTCTGAAATGTTATATGAGATTCAAAGAAATGATGGTAAGTTAGGAACATATCTTGTAGGTGAGTTGTCTGGTGGGATATATGATCAGATAGACCTTGGTAGAGAATATGTTGACAAGGCAATTCTCATCATGAGAACATTTGTTGCCAATATAAAAGGATTCGTTTTAGACAAAATTAAAGAAGCATCTAAATGGATTACAAAATCACTTCTAAGACCTGATAAAAATGGAAGAGGACTGAATAAACTTACAGATAATATCAACAAACAACTAAAAAAAGTTGGGTGTACAATGAAAGATCTTGCGACTCGTCTTGCTGAATGGTTGGAGAATATTATTTTTGGTTACCTTTTTAATCTCTACAAACAAGCAGCATGTCAAGTTGATGAATTTGTACAAGGATTGTTGAATAAAATTCAATCATTGATGAATGAACTTCTTGAAAGTATTTTAGGACCATTACAAAATATCTTAGGTGCAATTGCTGCACCACTTAATATAATTGGAGAAGCAATTAATAAAGTATTAAATCTTCTTGGTATAGAATGTAATGGACCTGTTGAAAAATGTAATCCTAAAAAGACAATTTGTACTGATAATTCTGGTGATGATGGAGAGGATTTTCTTGATAGACTATTAAAGGATCTTAATAACTGGGGAACTGGTCAAGATTGGTCAACTTATACTTGTGATGATGCATATCAGGGAACTAAATTAAAAGATACTAATATTGTATTTGTTGGTGGTATTCAAAAACCAGATCAAACAATTAAATATCTTGTAAAAGATATCATAGTTAAAGAAGGAGAAACTGCAATATTTACTGTTGAGAGAAGTGGATATCTTGGTGAATCTTCTAGTGTTGAATTTAGCGTATCAGATGGTACTGCTACCAAAGGTGTAGATTATGAAGATGTTAGCGGTGTATTAGGATTTACAGGAGGTCAAACATCTAAAACTATTGAGGTTAAAACATTCCAAGATAATATATCAGAGTCTAAGGAAGATTTCTTTTTAAAAATAGTTCCAGATACACCTGGTGCAGGAACAGAATTTCCATCATTCTTTTTCAATAATATTGCAAGATGTGTTATTAGTCCTGTTAAAGGTATTGATGATCCAACTCAAGGTGTGGGTGATGGTGAAGATGACGATGAGACATCAGATGTAGATTTTCCTAATGTTAATGTAGAAAATCCTGATAATTGGGATGATGTTGTAA
>VTLG01002109.1_pt1 | contig 10325 bp, 9 predicted proteins | sample 4694571 | NCBI WGS metagenome assembly VTLG01 (sample SAMN12604809, study PRJNA352737) | marine metagenome | biome: ENVO:00000447; feature: ENVO:00000209|ENVO:00000569|ENVO:01000036; material: ENVO:00002151; isolation source: viral sequences binned using virsorter ... | reverse complement strand
TAAAATGGATGGGTATAACACCCGATGGTAAAAACTATACTGGTGTGGAAGTAGAAACTCCAGTATTACCTGGTGTTGGACATCCAGATGATAATGTAGCTAATACAGAAGAAGATAAGTTAGATTTGAAAGAAAGAATTAATTTAGATGAAGAAATAAATCTTATTATTGGTGAAGATATAAAACCAGATGTTATCAAAAGTTTTTCCATTAGAAATTCATTAAATTCTAAAATATGGGATAATCAAGAAATAAAACCAGAAATTAGAAAAAAATTATTAGTGATAGCTAAAAACTTTTTTAAAGATTTAGAATTAGAATCAAATGTTAAATTAGATGATATAACTTTAACTGGTAGTATTTCAAATTATAATTGGTCAAAGTTTTCAGATGTAGATTTACATTTAATAATTGATTTTAAACAAGTAGATGATGATAGTGATTTTGTAAGAAATTATATGTTAGCTAAAAAAACTATTTGGAATAATAAACACGATATTACTATATACGGATTTCCTGTAGAAGTTTATGTAGAAAACGTAGGTGATCCACACGTAGCGTCAGGTTTATATTCAATATTAAAAGATAAGTGGATAGTAGTACCAAAGAAAAAAGAATTACAAATTGATTTACAAGATATTCGTTCAAAAGCTGAAGGTTATTTAGGTTCAATACCAGTTTTACAAAAATTGATGAAAGATGGTAAGTATGATGAAGTAGTTGAGATGGTAGAAAAAATTCAAGATAAACTTAAAAGAATGAGAAGTTCTGGTCTTGCTAAAGGTGGAGAGTTTTCAGTAGAGAATCTTGCATTTAAAGCTTTAAGAAGGTCACCTTTTATCGCAGATATTATTAAAATGAAAGAAGATGCTTATGATAAAAAGATGACAATGAAAGAAAATTTATTAGTTACAAACAAACCGTATAACGGAAAGGAGTTATTATTAATGGGAGGAGCTTATGGTCACATGAATCATCCTTTTGATGACAAAAATATTACATTTTCGGATTTAAATCAGATAATTATTAATGGGTTAGGTGGTAAGTTAAACCGAGAGGATGGAGTTACAGAAAAACTTGACGGTCAAAACTTAATGGTTTCTTGGGTAAACGGAAAATTAGTTACAGCAAGAAATAAAGGTCAATTGAAAAACTTTGGTTCATCAGCAATGGACATAAAGGGTGTAGCTTCTAAGTTTGCAGGTAGAGGTGATATTAAAGATGCTTTTGTATTTGCAATGAAAGATTTGAATAAATCAATAGGTTCTTTATCTGATAAACAAAAAGAAAAAATATTTGATAATGGTAAACGATGGATGAACTTAGAAGTTATGTATCCAAAATCGGCTAATGTTATAGATTACGATAAAGCACAAATAGTATTTCACGGAACATTAGAATATAATGAAAGTGGTACAGCAATAGGACAACCTAAAGATAGTGCTCGTATATTAGCAGGTATGATTAAACAAGTTAATCAAAACGTACAAAAACATTATAAAATTGGTAAACCACAATTTTTAGAAGTACCTAAAGTACAAGATTTTAGTAAAAAGAAGAATGTATATTTGAATAGACTAAAAAAGTTACAAAATCAGTATAAACTAAAAGATAATGATACGTTATCAAAGTATCACCAGTCATATTGGGAAGAATTTATCTTTAATGCATCAAAACAAATGAAATATAAGATACCAAATAAGGTTTTAGTTAACTTGACTAAGAGATGGGCGTTCTTTGATAAGTCATATAAGGTGCAAATGATGAGAAAAGATATAAAAGATGAGAAGTTTCTTGATTGGGCACTATCATTTGATAAAAATGATCACCAAAAATGGGTAAAAGATAATATGAAACCATTTGAAGTGTTGTTTTTTGATGTCGGAGCAGAGATTTTAAAGAATATTAGTGGTTATTTAGCAGCTTCACCTAAAAAAGCAGTACAAAAGATAAGAAAAGATGTAATTAATGCAATAAAAACAGTAAAAAGTGGTGGAGATGTAAAAAAGATACAAACTTTGAAGTTACAATTAGATAAATTAAATAAAATAGGTGGATTATCAGCAATTGTTCCGTCAGAAGGTATAGTTTTTAAATATAAAGGTAAAACTTATAAATTTACTGGTGCTTTTGCACCCGTAAATCAAATATTAGGTTTATTAAATTTTTAGAGGAGTTACAATGGCAAGAAGTAGAGAAAGTGTAAGAGAGAATAAAGCAATGCAATCCATCTTACGGGGCGAAACACCAGAAAAAAGAATAATTGTTTCTAAAGTTGATAAAGACTTTCAAAAGAAAATGAAATTAGAAAGAGAACTTGAACAAGAAAGAATTAATGAAAAATTAGAAGTTACAAAAGAAGCTAGAATGCCTTGGTTTTGTCCATCTTGTGATAAAGTGATGAAAGCTACAATGGATGAAAAAATGTGGTATTTATATCAACATTGTTTTGATTGTCAGATAAAAGTAGAAAATAAAATGAGAATAAATGGTACATATGATGAATGGGCTACAAAAAAAGTAAATCGAAATAAACTTGCATGGATAAGAGACCAAAAACAACAAATTAAAGAATTTATGGAGCAAAAAACACCAACTTTTTATAATCAAGTTCGTCCAGATGGATATTCATTAGATGAGGAAAAATGGAATGCTGATTTTGATAGAGTTCAAAAAGAAGCTGGTGATGCTTTGAAACATTTAGAAAAAATAGAAGAATCTTTAAAGTAAGATATTTATTATTAGGAAAAAAGTAACTTTAATAATTTTAGGAGAACGTAAATGTCGTCAATAATTACACATGGTGATTCAAATAGAACTGATATAGCTGGTGCTTCAAGTAGAGTATCTGCTGTTTCTGCATCTATAGGAACAACGCTGGGGTCTAGTTATGATAATGCTAAATATAAAAAAGTTCTTACGTTAGGAGCTGGTAGTCATGACTTGACTGGATCTCGTGCAGGAAATCAAGGGTTTATCGTTGCAAGTGCTGGAACTTCAGTACTACACCCACTGCAAGGTGATACAATAACAGCTTCAAATTTAACAGCTAAGACTTTATATGAGATTGGATTAACTCGCGTGACGGGAAGTGGAACAGTACAAATAATATATTAGTATGAGTAGAAATTCAAAAGGTCAGCTTAAGGATGCAATAAAACAGGAGTATGTAAAATGTGCTTCGGATCCTGTTTATTTCTTGAAAAAGTATTGTTTTATACAACACCCAATAAAGGGTAAAATACCATTTAGTCTTTATGATTTTCAAGAAAAAACGATAGAGGATTTTGTCCAACATCGATTTAATATAATTTTAAAAGCTAGACAACTAGGTATATCAACAGTTACTGCTGGATACTCTTTATGGATGATGACATTTCATCAAGATAAAAATATCTTAGTAATCGCTACTAAACAAGAAGTTGCCAAAAATTTAGTAACAAAAGTCAGAGTAATGCATGCTAACTTACCTACTTGGTTAAAACAAAAATGTGTTGAGGATAACAAATTAAGTTTGAGATACAAAAATGGTTCTCAAGTAAAGGCTGTATCAAGTGGTGAGGATGCGGGTCGTTCAGAAGCGTTATCTTTATTAGTTCTTGATGAAGCTGCATTTATTGATAAAATTGATACAATATGGGCAGCAGCATCTCAGACGTTATCAACTGGTGGACAATGTATAGCATTATCTACACCAAATGGTGTTGGTAATTGGTTTCATAGAACTTGGATGGATTCTGAAGATGGATTAAATGATTTTAATTTTATTAAATTACATTGGACATTACATCCAGATAGAGAACAAGAATGGAGAGATGACCAAGACAAATTATTAGGGCCTTCATTAGCAGCTCAAGAATGTGATTGTGATTTTATCACTTCTGGTCAATCAGTAGTTGATGGTGTAATTTTAGAAGAATATAGAACTACTCAAGTTAAAGACCCAATTGAGAAGAGAGGTATTGATAGTAATGTTTGGATTTGGGAGCCACCAAACTATACAAAAGATTATGTAGTATGTGCTGACGTTAGTAGAGGAGATGCTACAGACTATTCTGCGTTTCATATTATAGATGTAGAAAGTTTAGAACAAGTCGCTGAATATAAAGGTAGAATGTCTACAAGAGATTATGGTAATCTGTTAGTTAATATAGCTACTGAATATAATAATGCATTACTTGTTATTGAAAATAATAACATTGGTTGGGCAGCAATACAACAATGTATTGATAGGGAGTATGAAAATTTATTTTATATGTCAAAAGATTTACAAATAGTTGATGTACATAGACAAGTTAATAATAAAATTAATAGAATGGAAAAACAATTAGTTCCAGGATTTACATTAACACAAAAAACAAGACCATTAGTAATAGCAAAATTAGAAGAATTTTTTAGAGAAAGATTAGTAACAGTTCATTCACAAAGATTAATTGATGAATTGTTTGTATTTATATATAATGGTAGTAGGGCAGAAGCTATGAGTGGTTACAATGATGATTTAGTAATGTCTTATGGTATGGGTTTATGGATAAGAGAGACAGCTTTAAGATTACGAGCTGAAGGTATAGAATTGCAAAAGAAAGCAATGGGTAGTATTACATCAAATCAAGGAGTATATACACCAACAGATAACCAAAATGATTCTTGGTCTTGGGAAGTAAACAAACAAAAAGAATCATTAGAGTGGTTAATTAATTAAAGAGGTAAAAAATGGCTGATACAAGTCTAAGATCAAGATTACAACGACTTTTTTCTACAAATGTAGTTGTACGAAATGTAGGTGGAAAAAAATTAAAAGTCGCCGATACTAGTCGTATGCAATCTGTCGCTAGAAATAATTTAATCGATAGATATCAAAAAATATTTACGGGAAGTGGACTTAGTGGATATTCCGATTCTATGTTCACAAAATCACAAAGGTTAAATTTATTTAAAGATTATGAATCAATGGATAGTGACGCAATCATTTCTTCAGCACTTGATATTTACGCTGATGAATCAACAATGAAATCAGAATATGGTAATGTTTTAGAAATTAGAACAGATAATGGTCAAGTTAAAGAAATATTACATAATCTTTTTTATGACATATTGAATATAGAATTTAATTTATGGCCGTGGGTTCGTAATATGTGTAAGTATGGAGATTTCTTTTTACAATTAGAAATTAATGAAAAGTATGGTATAACTAATGTAGTACCTATGTCAGTTTATGATGTTACACGAATGGAAGGATTAGATCCAGAAAATCCAGAATATGTAAAATTTTTAATTGAAAGTGCTACAAATCAACATAGATACAAACCACAAGCTTCAGCTGAAAGAACCGAGTTGGAAAATTATGAAGTAGCTCATTTTAGATTACTTTCAGATTCTAATTATTTACCATATGGTAAGTCTCAAGTTGAAGGTGCTCGTAAAAATTGGAAACAATTATCACTTATGGAAGATGCTATGTTAATTCATAGAATTATGAGAGCACCAGAAAAAAGAATATTTAAATTAGATATTGGTAACATTCCACCAAATGAAGTTGACAATTATATGCAAAAAGTTATTACTAAAATGAAAAAAGCACCAGTTGTTGATGAAGGTACAGGTGATTATAATTTAAAGTATAATATGCAGAATATTACTGAAGATTTCTTCTTACCTGTTCGTGGTGGAGATAGTGGAACGAATATAGAATCTCTTCCTGGTTTAACTTATGAAGCTACAGAAGATATTGAATATTTAAAAAATAAATTATTATCAGCTTTAAGAATACCTAAAGCGTTCTTAGGATTTGAAGAACAAATTGGTTCAAAGGCAACTCTTGCAGCAGAAGATGTAAGATTCGCTCGTACCATTGAAAGAATTCAAAGAATTACAATATCAGAGTTAACTAAGATTGCAATTATTCATTTGTATGCACAAGGGTATACAGATTCCGATTTAGTAGATTTTGAGTTAGATTTAACGAACCCATCAACAATATATGAAGAAGAAAAAGTTGAATTATGGAATAATAAAACAAGTTTAGCTTCTTCAATGTTACAAGATGGATTAGTTTCTACAGAGTGGATTTATAAGAACATATTTGGGTTTAGTAATGAAGAAATTAAAAAAGAAGATAAAAAAATTGTATATGATTTTAAACAAAAATTTAGAAGAGAACAGATTCAAACAGAAGGAAACGATCCTGAAGAATCTGGACAAGCGCAGGGAACACCATCAGATATGGCTATGGGTAGAACTGGTCATGAATTAGATGATGAAGGTGGTTCACCTGAAGGTGGTTGGGATGGTGCAGGAAGACCAAAAGAGGGTGGTAAGTATGGAAAAGATAGTGGTGCAAGAGGTAGAGACCCACTTGGAGCTCACGATAAGAAAAAAGGTGGTAGTGGTTCACTTAAATATGGTAAACCATTAGCACTTGCACACTATGATAAGTTAAAAAAATCAATGAAATTTGGCAAAAAAGATGTAGAGTTAATAAATGAAACAACAGAAGTTGAAAAAGAGTACAAAGATGATGTATCTTCTTTAATGAATGGGGTTTCAAATGACTAATTATTATTTAACTTTATATTTATTTATGACAAATTGTAAGGAAATTTGGAGTATTTTGTAATGGCTCGAAAATTAAAGCATTCAAAAATAAAGAATACAAGTATTCTTTTTGAATTATTAACAAGACAGATAACAGCTGACGTTTTGGCAGGAAAAAGTACTAAATCAGTAAAAATAGTTAAAAAATATTTTAACGAAGATACTGAATTAGGAAAAGAACTTCAATTATATCGCATTCTTTCAGAAAAACATTGTACTACTGAAAGTAGAGCAGATAATTTAATGGAAATTGTATTAGAATCAAGACAAAAGTTGAATAATTCTAAACTTCGCAATGAAAAATACAATTTAATTAAAGAAATTAAAGAAAATTATAATTCAAATGATTTTTTCAATGGCCGTATTCCAAATTATAGATTACTTGCGTCAATTTATAATATATTTCAATCCCAAGCTTCACCTACAGTATTTAATCCAGAACAAGTTGTTAATTCTAAATTTACTGTTTTGGAGCATATTATAAACAAAAGAGTTAACGATAAAGAAATAAAAGAAAAAGTTTTATCTGAGTATAATAAAAAAGATAAAGATTTAAGATTACTTGCTTATCAAATTCTTGTTGATAAATTTAATCAAAAGTATAAGACTTTGAATGAATCTCAAAAGAATTTATTAAAAAATTATATAAATAATATTAGTAACACAAATTCATTAAAAGAATTTATTGATGGGGAAGTTGTTAATATTGAAAAAGAATTAAATAAACATTTACCTAATGTTGATGATACAATTACAAAAATTAAATTAACGGAAGCTGTGAAACAATTAGATAATTTAACAAAAGGTAAAATTGTAAAAGATAAACAGGTTTTAACTCTAATGCGTTATTATGAATTAGTAAAGGAGTTAAGGGATGTCCACAAAAATTAAGATTGAAACTTTAAAAAAATATATTAAAGAGCTAATTAAACAAGAATTAGCTGAAGTTTCTGTAACTGGTGCTATTGATGGTGGTGAAGGTCCTCCAAAAACACCATATGCTTTTAAGAAGAAAAAGAAAAAGAAAGACGAATCTATAAATGAAGCTAAGTTTGCAGTAAAGTTTAATATAGGTACTATGGGTGAAACCGCAATGATTGTAATTGATGCTGCTTCAGAAGGAGCCGCAAAAATGTTGGTAGCTAAACAACTAAGGCAGGGTCAAAAAGGTATAGTAAGTGTTAAACGAGTTGAAGCTGGTAAAGCAAAACAAGTTAGTCAAAGACTTGAGAATGTAAATGAAGGCAGATACCACGATTACAGAAATGATGAATCTCTATCACCAAAACAAAAAATTGGTTACTCAATGAGAGAGGTTCGAGATAAATTGAATGAGTTAGATAAACTTGTTAAAATGAATGTGAGATTGAAGAACGAAATAGGAGTAGATTCTACATCCTATTGGAAACGAACTCACACGGCTATGAAAAAAATAAGTGAAAGGTTAGTAAAACTAGCAAACAAAGTCGGTCAACTTTACTAATCTTATCATGAAACCGTCTTGGGATAAAGATGGACTTAATTTTTTAGGCAGATTGTTAAGTCTATCTAACTTAAAAAAGCGTTGGCTTATAGAAGAAACTAAAGTCAAAGGTGAAGAGCCTAATAAAATGGAAACAATTAGTTTCATAAATAAGTGGATAAAAAAATTGGAAGATATGAAAAACGAAATTATTAAGACACGGAGTTAAATGTGAGACAACTTATAGTAGATTATTTACCATTTGAGGTAAAACCAGAACAAATTAATGAATCATTAAAAGAGAATGATGGTAAATTAATTGTACGCGGTGTTTTGCAACGTGCTGAAGCAAAAAATCAAAATGGAAGAGTATACCCAAAAGACATATTACATCGTGAAGCTAAAAAATATGCAAAAGAATTTATAAAAGAACGTAGAGCTATGGGTGAACTTGACCATCCAGAGAGTTCAGTAGTTAATTTACAAAACGTATCTCATAATATAAGAGAAATGCACTGGGAAGGTGATAATTTATTAGGTGAAGTTGAAGTTTTAGGTACACCAAGTGGAAATATACTAAAAGAATTATTTAAATCAGGTATTAAGTTAGGTATCTCTTCAAGAGGTATGGGTTCAGTAGAAACTGTAAATGAAGAAGGAGATCAAGTTACTCAAGTACAGCCTGATTTTGAATTAATTGCATTTGATTTCGTTTCTAATCCATCTACACATGGAGCTTTTATGTACCCAATGAATGAGGGTGTTACAAATGATATTGAAATACCAGCAGGTAGAGCGTGTGGTGTTTATTGTAAAGTAGAATCTGTAATAAATGATATTATGAGAGGGTAGATGAAAATTTTAGAATCATATAAAAATATAGCTAAAAGTCTTCTTATAGAAGAAGAAGATGTTATGGGCCACATCATAAAGTATAAAGATGAAGACGGTGATGAAAAAGAAATTACTGTCAAAAGTGCATTACAATCGGGAGACTCACATCCAGCATATCAACAAGCAAGAGACATCGCTGATAAAGGACAAGCTGGTTTAGCAAAGAAAGATAAAGAAAAACCAAAAGGTAAAGCTTTAGGCAAAGGAGATTTCGAAAGAGATTTAGATGATGAAAAACCTGAACCATCTGGTGGAGATATCGAAGATCATGAAATTGAAGCACTTATTTCACCTCTTGAAGTAGATGATTTTATTGAGAAATATGATGATAAACTTTCTGATGAACAAAAAGATGAACTTTATGATTTGGGATCAGATTTAGAGGCTGCGGAAGGTGAAATGGCAACAGGACAAATTGATGATGATGAATATGAAGATAAAATATCCGATATACAAGGTCAGATTGCAAATGTAGTACGGGGGGATGGTTTTGAAGATGATGATATTCAAGGTATGAATATGACAGTAAGAGACAAAAAAGCAGAGGCACAAATGGATGCAGGTAGAGTTGCCGATAAAGTTGCTGACAAACATGGACTTGAAGTAGATATGAGTGGTGGTGATGATGATAATTCTTATGAGCTTGTTGGAGATAATGAAGGTGAGTATCCTGGTGATAACGGAATTATGGTATCAGCAATTGAAACGGATGATGGAATTGAATATACTATAGGTATGGGTGGTGTGAATCAATTTTGGGGTGAATCATTTAATTCAAAGGAAGAAATGGAATCCGCATTAGATAAAATAGCAGGTGATAAAAAAGTTCAAAACGCATTAAATAAAGGTGATATTCACAATATTAAAGACCATATAAAAACATTAGTTGGTGATGATTCGGCCGAAGATAAAGAAAAAATGGACCCTGAAAAAGATGGATATGCTCAAACTTTGAATAAACAGTCTGGTTCAGAATTTAAAGAAACGGTATATGATTATTTATTTCTATATGGTCATAAAATTCCAAAAGAGTCATATAATGATATTGAAAAGTGGTATAATGAATTAGATTCTGGAGCTCCTGAAGATAGAGAGGAAGAACTTAAACAAAAAATTGCAGATGAAATAGAAGGATTAGAAGCTAATAACGAATCTATTAAAATAATTAATGGTAAAAAATATAAACCAGTTAAAGAAGAAAAGAAAGTTACAGAAAAACATCCTTTCAGAAAAACTTATGAAAGAATGGGTGGAAAATAGTGGCTAATTATATAGATATGATGAAACGGTGGAAGGATTGGCGTTTAGGCGAAACTGCAGAGCAAGTTTTAGCTGAGGCAATAGAAAATGAAACAAGTCTACCATTTCAAATAAT
>VTLG01001604.1_pt1 | contig 10325 bp, 9 predicted proteins | sample 4694571 | NCBI WGS metagenome assembly VTLG01 (sample SAMN12604809, study PRJNA352737) | marine metagenome | biome: ENVO:00000447; feature: ENVO:00000209|ENVO:00000569|ENVO:01000036; material: ENVO:00002151; isolation source: viral sequences binned using virsorter ... | reverse complement strand
ATTAATGTTAGTATTGTTGCCCCGAGCCCACCCAATATTGCATATAGTAGTTTATCTACCTTTCCATGCAACTTATCCACATCTTGATGTAAGTGTTTAAGATGATTATTCTTTATTGTATTTACTTCTCTCTTTAATCCTGTAATATATCCATAGATGGATATTAAATGCTCGTTGGTTGTTTTGGGTTGCTTAGCCATTATTGTAAATATTTATCATATTTATTTTTTTTACTTTTAGGGGTAAATGTTGGTAGTAACCTTTCTGTTTGTTTTTTTATAGCACCACCTATTGTTTCTAATGCTTCTCCCTCTGCAAAACTAGAAGTAAATGGTATACCTATTTTAGGTAATACCCTATCTCTAACTGGTAAACTTAATGCTTTAGAATATCTATCTCTAATTTTGTAATATTTATTATTTAATTCTTTTTCTTTTTCTCTAAATTTTTCTATAGATATTGAACCATTTCTATATTTATTTGCTTGAGTAGTTAGTTGTTGTTGTATACCTCTAACTCTTTTTGAAAACTCAAATGTTTTAATTCTTCTCTCTTTAGTTAAATCTATTTCTCTAATTTTAATACCAATAGAATTTACAAATGCTAGTAATTCACTATTAGTTGCTTTTAATGGTGAATCCCCAACTCTAGCTTCTTCTATTTTTCTAGTTGAATATGCACCTGGAACAAAAGGAAAGTTAGGAATATTTTTTTCAACAACAGCTTTACTTCTTATAACTATATCATCAAACATTGATACACCTTGTCCTCTTATTTTTTCTCCCTTAAATATATCATAACCAATTAATGGAAATAATAAATCTCCCGCTAAACCAAAACTTGGTTGTAATGGTGCAGGTAATCCTGGTATTGTTCTACCCTCACCTAAATCTAAAACATCACCACCTGGAACATATCTTGTTATATCAATATATCTAGATTTATCTTGTGTTGGTAATTTTATAGTTCTATGAGGTAATATTGGTAATCCAAAAACCCTACCTTGTCTATTTTGTGAAGCTGCAGCTCTTTCTGCTTTCTCATCACCTTCACCAAGCAATGCACCTAAATTATTTAACATATAACCAAGAACTGCATATTTAGCAAATTTCCAAGGTCTAACTACTGCAGTCTCTGCAAGTATGGGTATAACTCTATATGTATAAGCTAAGAAAGGTGTTGGTAAATTTCTTAATGCATTTATTCCTGGTGCACTAATATTGTAATCAATAAAAGATTTTCTAGCATCTAAGGCTGCATCTGCTGGTGAATAACCTTTATTTAATCTATCCATAAATAAAGCTAATCTAAATATTGCATCTTCAGATCTATACCAATCACTAAGTTTTTGTAATCCTAGTTTATCTTTTAGTATAAGATCACGGTGTGCAAATTTAGCTATTTCGACCCCATTTTCAAATGCATTTTTATTAGGATCAACTTGATACATTCTAGAACTAACTTTTTTAGGATCAATATCTCCAAGTTCTTTTGTTACATAGTCTACATCAAATACACCATGTGTTTGTGCCATCTCTAATACTTTAGATCTTTTACCTTTTGCTGCGTCACTAAATGCTCCAGCTGCTTTTGGTAATAATGATATATTACCATCTACTAAATCTGTTAACACAAAATTACTTACAATATTATTTACATGAACTGTAGGATTCCATGCAGTTTTACTAGATTTCCAAATTTGATTTAATGTTCTATAGTTTTTAAAAAATCCTTGTTTAGGATTACTTGATTTATAAATACTAACTATATTTTCTTTTACTTCAGGTGGTACAAATTTACCAGCAAGTTTACCATATATAGGTTGTATAGTATCTCTTCTTGTATCTGTAGGTATTTTAACTAATCCTAATCTTTCTATTTCTTCATTAGAAGGATTTGTTTTTACAAATGGTAATTGTGCAACATCTGCATAAAATTTATATTGTGGTAAAGTTTTAGACATTAGTCTACCAGTTTCTAATATAGCAAACGCACCATCTTCTATTTCACCCATACCTAAACGTTCTTGTTTACTATATTCCCATCTAGTATTTACAATTTTTTCATTTGCAAATTTTTTATCTTTAGCTAATTTTTCTATTAACTCAGGTGTTGCTCTATTATCATCTATATCTTTTGATAATTTAGCTCCTTCAGGATTTCTAACTCTACCAAATAGCTCCCAACCGTTATGGTTTTCTAAAGGAACTGTTTTTCCTGCATCATCTATAGTAAATGCTTTTGTTTTACTATATTTTTCTACCCATTCTTTAGGGCTAATTTCTTCTATTACACCTCTAGCTTTTAAATCAGATCCTAATTTTGCAGGTGGATCACCTGAATAGGTTCTTCTTAAATATCTTTTTATATTTCTTAATGCAGTCTCTTCTGTAATTAACCCTGCATCAACATACATTTGTGTTACATCATTAATATTTTCTCTAGCTTTTTTTGATAGGTCATCTAACTTTTTAACACCTATATCATATTTAATATCACCTTCAAGCATATTATATAATACTTTTTTTTCATCTGGTGTTAATTGCTGTGCTTTTTGTGCTATTCTTAATGCATCTAATTCTATTTTACCACGAAGACCACCTAAATCAATTGCTTTTAATTTAGCAATTTCTTTAGGCAATTTAAATTCATCAATAAAAGCTCTACCTAAATATGTAGCTAAAGATATATCATCTTGTTTACCTACAGCTGTTCCAGGTATCTTTACAGTTTTAAGACCTTTCATACCAGCAGCACCAGCCATAAAACCTAATACTGCTCTATTAAATCTTGTTAAAGTATTTCCATCTTCTTCTGGTAATGAAAATCCGTATGCACCACCAACTAATCCTGAACCTAACTCTGGTCCAAATTGACCTTTTGAAAAATAATCAAATGCAGGTTTACCCACATTTTTTTCATATATATTTTTTGCTGCTTTATATGGACCTAATAATGTTTTAAAAAATTCTCTTGGTCCTCTTAATATAAATGATTTATCATTTTGTTGATTAGGATTTATTTTTTTAGGTATATCATTTTTAGTTTCTATATTTTTAAAATTAATTTTTTTTCTAACATTAACAACTAAATCACCTCTACCTTTTATTTTTTGTACTGCTCTTTTTTGTCCTTCTTTGATAACTGTAACATCTTCACTACCTGGTAATTTAACTTGTATAAAATCTTTTTCTTTTAGTTTAGATATATCTGGTGCTTGTTCATCAAGACCTAATTTTTTAACTTTTAATGCTTGTAAAGTTTTTCCTAATACAGGTGTAAGTATAGCACCTCCTGCAATACCAGCTCCTGCTTGTTTAGTTCTTGTATCAAGAAAACTGTTTTCATCTACATAACCTAAAGCACCTCCAAGACCTCCAGCTACTGCACCAAACTTAGCCATCTGCCAAAGTTTTTTACCTTTTAATACTGGTATTAGCCAAGTTACAGGATCTAATATTGCACCACCAAAATATGCAGCTGCAACTAAGCCACCACCTGGTGCTTGCATAGCTTTGTTTAATCTTCTTTGCTGCTCTTCTAAAGTTTCTTCCATAAAAAAACCTTTTTCCCTTCCAGCAAATTGTGATATACCTCTAACAGAATCACCAAGCCCTAATAAAAAAGCCTGACCTACACCAAACTCTGTTTCAGTATCTCTAGGAAATACCTTAGTATTCATTATATCATCTTTTAAATATTTATCATATTTATTTTTAGATGGTGTTTGATCAGGTAATTCTACATCTAATAAAAATTGTTTATTATCAGGTATAGTATCTTCTTTAAATTCATTAGGTTGAGGATTTACACCCTCTAAATATTTATCATATTTTGAAGCCATTGTTTAAAACTCTGGTTTATATTGGGTTATACCCATTCCTGAAATTGCTTGTAAAAAATCTTGTCTAAGTTGTGTTAATTTTTCTTGTTTAACTTCATCAGATAAATCACTTGCTTTTATTTGAAAAGCCACTGCTGAAGCCTCTTCTATTTCTCTTTCTAGAGGTGCATACATTTGCACTGCTTTACCTTTTGAATACAGCATACCATCATTAGCAAGTTTTAATCCTGGTGCATTTTGATTTAATTCAGATGGAGCAGGTGCAGAATCACCACTAGATATTTCTACTGTGCTTTTAGGTATACTTACTTTTTCTGTTTTTTCAGCTGCTTCTTTAGCTGTTTCATCTTTTGCTTGTTTTGCACTAATAGCACCTACATCTTCACTGCCAACAACTGTTTGAGTTTCATCTACTTTAGTTCCTGTTTGTGTCCCTTCAGTTGTACCTAGTTGTAATGTTGTTGCTGTATCAGAAGGCTGCATACCAAACATATTTGAATAACCAGTTATACCAAACATTGTAGATAAAGTATAATCAATATATCTCATTCTTGCATAATCAGTTATGCCAAATTTATATCCTTTTTTTACAGCTTCATCATAGCCATCTATTATATATTCTGCTGTTGCTTTATTAGGATCATCATCAGGTAATTCAAAAACAAATTTATTTAATGAATTATTAAAAAACATTTTAGTAAAATTAGCATTTGATCTACTTTCAAATGTTGAGTGTCTTGTATTATTAATATCAAATGTTTCTTTAGTTCCTTCTTCAGAAAAACCTAATGCACTAAAAGGAACTCTTGGTGCAGCCTCTGCTGGCTCTGGTACATCAACTTGTGTAGCTTCTGTAAGTCTACCAGTAGCACCAGGGACATCTTGAGGAGTAACTCTATCACCAAATAAAAATCCTCTAACACCTTCTTTAGGTGCATCAGGTGCAACTAATAAATCTCTCATGTTAGATCTATCATTAAATAATTCTTTGACTGTTTCTTTTCTATCTCTTAATTGTTGTGTTTTTAATGATAACATTGATTGACCACCAAATCTACCTTTAAATAATTCAGAAGCCTCTTGTCCCTCTTTACCTGCTAGTTTAGTTTTTTCAAATAAATCATTTATTGATTTTTCAAATGCATCTTGAGATATATTTTTTGTATCTTTTAAATTAATAAAATATTTTCTTATTTCATCATCAACTAATCTTTGATCACCAGATTCGTATAAACCTATATTATCAAATGCCTCTGCAACACCTTCACCATATCTACCTATTACTGCAGATTTTATTCCTTTAATACTATTAATTTGTTTTTGTGCTTCTGGTATTTCTACTTCATATATTTGTTTTGATACACCATCAATTATATCACCTTTTAATCTATCTGATTCATCTTCATCAGCTAAATATTGGCTACCTGCACCTAATAAAAATGGGACTAGTGGACTAACCATTATACTTCCTCTCTATTTTTTGGAGCCATTAAACCTTTTGGTGGCTCTTGTTTTACATCTTCTGCTACTTCTTCAATACGTTCATTAACTTCTTTTAATGTTAACATATCTCTTATAGTTTTTTTATTACTAAAATCTTCTAATGATACAACTAAATTTTTAACTCCTGCTCTCATACCTATAGCAGCTAACATTTTCATTAAAGGTTCTATTGTTAAAAATCCTACATCAGGAGTAAATTCACCTTCTGCAAATCCAGTAAATGTTAATATTCTAGCCAGTGCTTCTATAGGAACACCAGCCTCCATCATAGTAATCATTTCTTGTGCAACTTCAGGATCAGTTAATCTATCCCAGAATTTTTCTATTGCTTCTACAGGATCTGTTGTTTTAGGTGGATGTTCCCATGGATAGTTACCTGGTTCATCTGTTAATGATTGACCTGAAATAGGTGCATCAAATGGATTATATTCTGCTTCTGTTATATTATCGTTTATTAGTTTTGACATTATTTTTTACCTAGTGATGCGTAATATCTTTGAACTGCAAACTTACGCATTCTTGAATTCCATGTTCGTAAATAATCTTCGTAATTATTTGTTCTACCTACTTGACCTATTTTAGTTGCCATTTTAGGACCTGGTGAACTCATACCTATTTTACCGCTTAATCTTTGATATCCAGTTTTCATCATTTTTAAATTATTCATATATGAATCATATACTGATTTTCTGTTAGCATACCCTGTAGATGAATCTTGTAATGCCTTACCTAATTTAGCTAAACGATATTTTGGTGCTTTTTTAAATTTACCATCTTCATAAGTTCCTCCTGGATTAGGGTCCATAGAATCTAAGTCCCTATCACCTTTACCAAAAGATCCAAAAAAATCACCTGTTGCTTTAGCACCATCACGAAATAAATCTTTTATTTTATTTATCATTAAATCTCCTAATTAAGTTTTTTAAATTCAACATCTACTTTAGAATAATCAACCATATAAAATCCATTCTTATCTTGTGTAGTTGCCCAAGGTACTTCTTGTGCCATAACACCTTGATAAATATCTTCACTACCATTGTATTTAAATGAGTATATGTTAGTTCCCATATTAGATATACCTAATAATATTATATCAGTTTTTAATCTAATATCACTATATTTAGAAAATACAGACATACCAAACTGACCAAGCATACCATATAGTGCAGTTTTTTGTGCATTGTTTTGTAAATCTAAACTAGTTGTTCTTTCTAAAGCAGCCACTGCTAAATTATGATTTCTATTATTTTCATTTTCAGATGAAGTATTAACCCAAGATGCTTCATCTCTCCATTGTTGCCATAAAGCAGACAATGCATAGTTACTTAAGTTTAATAAATTTTCTGCATTAGTTTGATTAGCAGCATTTACTGCAGCTGTATTTGCAGTATTAATTTGTCTTCTCCAAGTTACATTTGATTGATCAATAACTCTTTGATTCTCTACATTAAACTTTTGTCTTTGTGCATCTAGTGTTGCATTGAATTGTGATATTGCAGCATTTCTTTGAGCATTAGCATCTGCTATAGCTGTAGTATTTTTAGCATTTAATGCTGATACTTTATTTAATTCAGCAGCATTAAACTGATTCATTGCATCTATTCTTTTTGCATTTTGTGATTCTATATTACTATTTAAACTACTATAAAATTGATTAACTTGATTTTGACTAGTAGCATTAAATTGTAATGCAGCATTTCTAGCAGCATTATCAGTTAGTAATACTTGCTGTCTTGCTTGTAAATTCTGTAAATTAGTTTGCTGATTGTTAGATAAATTAGCCATATCCATTTGTAGATATGCTTGTGCATTAACAACAGCAGCTTGTTGGTTATTAGCTAAGTTTTGAAATATAACTTGTTTATATGTATTTGCATCAGCTTGTGCTATTGGTATTGATGATCTTAATATACCTTCTGCTAATGCTTCAGCTAACATTGTAGAAGAACCTAATCCTCTAGATTGCATAGTAGCTTTAGCAGCTTCAGCAGCTCCTCTAGCAAATGCAGGTAGTGGTGAGCCTGTACTTAAAGATGTTTGTATATCTTGAGATATACCTTCTAACTGACCTTGTACTGTTGCTCTTGAATCTAGATTAGCTAATGATTGTTGGGCTGCAGTCATAGGAGCTGTTACACTTCCTTGTGCTGCGGTTGCCTGTGAAGCTGTTCCAATTGTTGCAGGAGTTACTTGACCTGCTGCAGCTTGTGTTACTTGACCAACAGCTGTAGGAGTAGCTCCAGTTGTTCCAGTTGCAGTTCCTGCCTGTGCTCCTGTAGTTGATGCAGCTACTGTTCCTGTTACACCTGGTGTTGCTAATAATTCATTTGTCTGTACACTTTGAACCTGTGGAGTTATTGATGTACCTTGAGGTAAACTAGGTTGTGTTAATAAACTATCAATTAAACTAACAGCTTTTTTACTGCCAGTCTGTTGAGTTTGTGATGGTGTTAGTGCACCTGATTGAAGTGTCGCCATTATCTCCCCTGTCGATTATATTTTTTATGTGTTCGTTTTTCTTGTTTGTTTAAATTTTTCTTGTGTCTTCTTGGGCGTTTTCTAGGTTTAGGTCTTTCTTCAAATGACTTAAACTTTTTAGCCATTATGGTTTAGTTGGGAATGTAGCATCGTCACATTTAGCAACAGTGTCTTTACCACTAGGTAAATCTCTTAACTCTTGTCTATATGTTTTCATGTCATCTGACATAGTCACATCAGATAAAGCATAAAAGTCAGTCGCAGCTAAAAGAGCATCTCTTCTAGATCTAAGGTTAGCCTGTGCTCTAGCAAGAGCACCATCTGCCCATGCTGTCTCTTCGGCATCCCTAGCTGTCTCTTCTGCAGCTGTGAACTGTACTACGTTTCCATTTATATTATGATATCTTGGCATTGTTTCTCCTTATTATTATTAATTAATTCCGTATAAGCAAATATCTCCAGCGTCTATGTTGCCAGACGACATTGAAAATTGTATTGCATCAACTGCACTTGTGGTATTAGCATACCCAGCTTTGTAAAAATCTACTGTTAAATCAGCACCATGATTATGATTTGCTCTTGCTGTATAGTGTTTCACAAATGTAGTGCTTGATGGATTAAATAAATGTAAAAATCCTGAAAAACATTGATCGTTGTCATTTCCTAAATCTGCGGCACACAATCTTTCTGCATTTGTGGATTGTGCTAAATCATGCGATGCTTCATATTGAAGTGTTCCACTAGTTCCATCTTCATAAAGATAGGCTCTAAAAGATGTTGATGTTTTAGTTACATTGTAATTAGAACCAGAATCTATAGATAAGTTAAATTGAAAAGCGACATTATCTGTTGCTGGATGAATATCTTTAAAAGTAAATAAGTATTCTTTGTAAGTATTATCAAGAACAACTGAACTTGCACCATCAACAAAACTTAATGTACCACTAGAACTAGCAGTTAATTTTTTAATAAATGTCATACTGCCTAATCCTGTAATACTACCAAAAGCAGTTGCGTTCTTTACTCCATTATTTGATAATTTTACAATAGACATTAGCAAATCTCCGATTTGATTATGTTACACATTAGCTATCCTTAATTCCATAAAGTTTTATTGTTCCAGCATCCATATTACCACTATTATATTTAAACTGCATAGCTGTTATTGCTGATGTTGTATTAAAATAACCAGCTACTCTATCGTTTTCTGAACTTGGATCAGATGCACAATTATTAAAATTACTCATAAAATGTTTTACAAATGTAGTTGATGAGGGATTAAATAAATATAATTCTCCACTTCCACTAGCATCAGCATCAGTATTTGCATCTCCAAAATTCAAATATTGAAATGCTGTGCTTTGTGCTAAATCAAAACTTGTATTATAAAAAAGTGATGCTGCACTACCATCTTCTTTATGATATGCTTGAATTGCTGTTGTAGTTTTAACTATATCGTATGAATGAGAAGATGTATCATCTGAGCCATTAAATCCAAATGTGGGATTTGAAGCACCAGAAGTTGGACTTACATTTATAAACTTAAATAAATAAATAGGATATGTAGAATCTAAAACAACATCTGAACTACCATTTACAAAAGAAAGAGTTGCAGAAGCACTTGCAGTTAAAGTTTTAATAAGTGTCATAGCACCCGCAGGGAAACTAGCAGCACTTGTTACACTACTTAAACTATTATTGTTATATTTAACTAACGCCATATAATTTTATTGTTCCTGAATCTATGTTTCCTGATGAAAATGAAAATTGAACACCATCAATTGCAGCTGTTACATTGCAATATCCAGCGACATCCCAAGTATAGGCAGCATTATTAGTTCCATGAATTGTGCTGGTTTTTGAAATAAAGTGTTTAACAAAAGTTGTATTTGAGGGATCAAATAAATGTAAAGTTCCAACTGTGCTTTGGTCGTTATCTGACCCACAACCTTGAGCAATTTTTTGCACTCCAGTTGATTGTGCTAAATCACTATCAGATACATATGCTAGTGCAGCTGTACTACCATCTTCAAAATGATATGCTCTAAAAACTGTTGTAGTTTTAGTAGCATCATAGTCTGTTCCCCCATCTCTAAAATTTACTTGAAAAAATTTATCATCTTCAGAACCATGAATATCAATAAATTTAAATATGTACTCTTTATAAGTCGAATCTAACCCAGAAGTAAAAGATATTGTAGATGAACTACTAGCAGTTTGTGTAGAGATAAGATTTAATGATCCCCCACCTACACCACTGGGTACACTTGTGATTGCCGATAGGGAGTTGTTGTTAGCAAACTTGAGTGCCATGTGTTACTCCTAACTTATTCCATAGAGTTTAAAAATACCTGAATCAATATTTCCTGAACTTGTTAAAAATTGTAGTCCAGTTAAGGCAGCAGTTCCATCTGTGTAAAATGTTGTATTAATGTTATGTGCAGAATCTCCTCCAGGATCAACAAAAGAAGAATGTGCTTGTATAATTTTTCTAAAAGTT
>VTLG01017277.1_pt1 | contig 10327 bp, 8 predicted proteins | sample 4694571 | NCBI WGS metagenome assembly VTLG01 (sample SAMN12604809, study PRJNA352737) | marine metagenome | biome: ENVO:00000447; feature: ENVO:00000209|ENVO:00000569|ENVO:01000036; material: ENVO:00002151; isolation source: viral sequences binned using virsorter ... | reverse complement strand
TTGTGTCAGATGCACAATCTATATTTCCTGTTGTCGTTATATTTTGGCTACCAAAATCAGGAGAAATTTTTGTTCCAGCTATTGCTGCACTCGCTCCAAGATCAGCATTTGTAATAGTGCCGTCTTTAATACCTTTAGTACTGATCTGTGTAAGTGCCATTATTCTGTTGGTTTGTCTGCTATTAGTTTAGCTTTCCATGCAGCTTTTACATCAGTAGTCCACACAGCATTACAAACTGCTGAGACCTCTGCTGGTTCGCTTGATAAGTCTGTATCAACTAGATTATCTGAATCATCTAACGTACCAAGATCTAAAACGTATCTAAAATAAGACCTTGTAAGTTCTGTACCATCTTTTTTAATGACAGTTGCTTTTCTGACCTGTACTGCTTTGTACTGGCCTACGATTTCTATTTTGTCGTATTCGATTGATTCGGTTAGTGCCATTTAGGAAAGTCCTCCAGACTTAACAGGTTTATGGTGCTTAGTTTTAAGACTTAGCTCGGTCTATGCAGTTTGATAAGTAAAACTTGTTCTCAAAGTATGGTTGCTATTTAAAGTAGTTCCTGATCCAGCAGTAAGAGTGCCATGACTTACTCCATCAGTAATTAAAAGTTGTAAATTTGATTGTTGATAATCAATTCTTCCATATATATTGTTGTAACCACTTGACAAAGAAATACCTGATACTTCAAAAAATGGAATACTATTAGCAGGGTAATATTCACCGCTTCCACTTTTAGCTGTAAATGGAAGACCTGTTATTCTAGTGTCACCGCTTTTAGATGTATTACTTTGATTTATACTTAAGGTAACAAAACATTGTGTACCTATTTTTATATATGTACCTTGTGCATCATTATAACTCACTCCTGATATAGCAGGTGTCCAAGTTCCTTCTTCATAGTCGTCAAGTGCGTTGGCTGCTGCGGTGTCTGAGCCAAACTTTATACCGTCACCATCAAATCTTGCTACATATTGATTATTACTAATAGCGTAAAAGGGGTGATTAGTTTCAGTACCAGCTTGAGCTTGATCGCTCATAGTTTGCACTTTATAATTTACAGTTGCGTTTCTAACATACATATCACTTTGATTAGTGCCGCTTTTGTAAATATCAAGAGGTTTTGCTGGATTTGTTATACCTATACCTACCTTTCCACCCATATAAACTTCACCTACATCGGTATTACCTCCACCTCTATTGTGGATTTGGAACATATTATTATTATTTTCATCTGCTACTCTAAGAGCAATATTTAACGTTCCGCTTGTAGGTGATTCATTATTAAGGCCAGCAATTAATATTTGTGGTACATCTCCTACATCCCATGTATATCCAGACGAGGGATCTCCAATTTGTATTTGAGAAGTAGTAGTGCTTGCAGTTCCTTTTGCTATTAAAAGTCGACCAGACGAATCAATACGCATACGTTCTGATGCGTTTGTAAACCCATTACTTGTGCCAGTACAAAAAAGGATTCCTCCACTAGATACGCTATTTGCTATAAACAGTTGATTATTACCAGTACCAGTAGTACCTGAGAAATTTTGGCCAATAGCACTTACGTCTAACCCTCCGTCTTGCCTAAAAACAAGTGAAGGATTATCCGCTTCATTATCGTTATCAGTATCAGATTCAATAATTAATTTACAATCATCAGAAGTACCAGATGAAATATGTAATTTACCTGCTGGACTTGATGTACCAATACCTACTCTTTCATCATCAGTCAAACGCATTACTTCACCAGCATCACCTGTAGATCCACCATTATCAATTAAAAACGCTAAATCTGTTTGATTACTGGCTTGTCTTATAGCTCTTAAATATACGTCTGAGTTGTTTGCTCTTAAATGTAATTGTGCATAAGTATCTACTGTTGAATTAGTATTTTCTATTTGCAACCCAGCATTTCTTATGTCTGTGTTATATGTTTGACTATCATCATAAACAAGATGTAACGTATTATCGGGACTTGTTGTACCGATACCTACGTTCCCAGACGAATCTATAAGTAATTTTGTAGAATTATTAACACCTAACTCTAAATTTTCTGTGTTATTAGTATGTATTCTATGACCATAGGTTGAACCTCCAGAAATATTTAGTCCATCACCATCAGTATCTAAAACTGAAACTGTAGTTGCAGATTGATTTGATTGAAAAATTCCAGCCTGTGCAGCAGTTCCAGTTACATTTAATGTGGTAGATGGACTTGATGTACCTATGCCTACGTTTCCAGACGAATCTATACGAAGACGTTCTGCTGCATTTGTAAAAAATCTTAGAAAATTAGCTGCATGATCGTAACTGATAAGACCTCTATTTTCATCATCACCAGAAGTTCCATCAGAAAAAGATATATTTCCACCACTCGATGTACCAGAACGGATAGTCATTCCAGTGTGACCAGCACTAGCAATAGTTAAATGATCCGCAGTTGATCTGCCTTCAGTAGTAGTTCCTAGAAGCAACCTTCCAGACGAATCTACTATAAGATCATTTGTGTTTATAGTTAATGTTCCAGTTGTTACTATATTTTGACTGCCAAAGTCAGGAGAAATCTTTGTACCTGCTATCGCTGCACTTGCGTTTATATCAGCATTTACAATCGCTCCATCTACAATCTTGGCACTTGTAACACTATTGTCTGCTGGTTCACTTACTCCAAGACTTTTAAAGGTAAGAATAAAAAAGTCACTACCTGTTGCTGGAGCATCACCCAAGATAATATCCGTTCCATCAACACTAAATCCCTCACTTGGTTGACCTGTTCCTGCTACTGGCTTTTGTATAACACCGTTAATACTTACTAATAACTGTGCAGCAGATACAGAAGGTGGTGCAGATAAAGTAAATCTATAAGCAGATCCGTTAAATGTTGCACTACCACCACCCGTTCCAGATGATGAACTAAGAGTATTAATTGCAATATCACTACCACCACCAGCTATTTCAGCAATAGCTCCACTATCCATTTTGGTAAACAATTTACCAGTATCAGTTCTTATCGCTAATTCACCGATAACAAGATTATTTGCTGCTGGATCGCTACCAGAACCTCTTTTATGTTTTATTACATTAGCCATCAGCTATAACCTCCTTCAGATTAATAGCTACCACCGTCTATGGTTATACCATCAAATGTCGTTAGGTTTGTGATCGAACCACCTGTTATTGCAACAGAATTGGCAGCCTGGGTAGCAATACTGCCAAGACCTAGCGTTGTACGGGCAGCAGCAGCATCGGCATCATCAATCAATGTCTTTGCGTAGTTGGACAAACCAAGTGCTGTCAGGGCTGCTGTGGCTGTTGTAGCTCCTGTTCCACCATCTCCTATGGCAAGCGTTCCAGTGATTGAACTAGCATCTAATTTTAGAGCAAGTTCTGTAGATTCAATTACAAGTCCACCGTTTGCTTTTAAATCAGTAGATAATGTATTACCAGATTTCTCAAGACCATCTCCAGCTATTATTTGACCAGCACCAGAGAATTGTGCAAATGTTAAGTTATTCGTTCCAACAACAGCAGATCCAGTATCAGAAGTACAAGTAAATCCGTTTTCTGCGTTAACTGTTCCTTCTTCAACAAAAACGAAAGCACCAGCAGCGTTAGAACCCGTTGCCATATCTGTAGCTCTTGATGGTGCTCCAGATGCGTTTACATTATAAATACCGTTCTGTGATGCCGTACTTTGGTTCTTAATTAGTATTCGATCACCAGTTTGGAGCGTTACACCATCAATAGATTGACCATTAGCAAACGCAGTAGATAGTGTGCCATTCGCAGTGGTTGTAGCGACCACAGAATCTTTTACATCAAGACCTTGAGCAACTCCATCTACATATCCTTTATTTGCAGCATCAGCATCAGCAGTTGGATCTGCTAATCCTGTAATCTTTTGAGAGTTCAATGAAACTGCACCAGTTGGAGCAGCCATCTGATCTAATCTATTTGTTCTTACACCAGTATCAAAATCACTTATCTTTGTATGGGCAATGCTTGGAATATCAGCAGCAACTAAAGCTCTAAATGTAGGTGCATCGTCACTTCCAGTTGTAGGACCAGATAATACAGCATTTGCACTTCTTACTGTATCTTTATCAAAAAATCCTCCGATACCACCAATTTTTATAACACTTGTAGCTGATCCACCAGCACCACCCGTTCCTTTTCCTATAAATAGGGTTTCATTACCTTCACTAAACGCTAGTTCTGCGTTGGCTAGTGAGGTGGGTGCTGACGATCCAGTAGATCTTTTAATTCTTAAGGTGTTTGCCATGTTAGAAGTTTCCTCCGTCTACGAGATTTTCAACGGTGCGAGTTTGATCTGCTTTAAATGTACCACTACTTTGGTCAAAATACACTACAGAGTTGTTTACTTTATTGTTATCAACCAGTAGTGAATTAGTGCTACTAAATTGAGGACCTTGCGGACCTCTAGTTGCTACCGTAACAACATTGGTATCACCATTAACCGTAACGGTGTTTCTTTCGGTTGTGATGTTAACTGAACTCATGTTGAAGTGTAGCCCTCGCTTACAAATATTGTACCTTCTAAATAATATTGTTTCGACCCTGCTCCATCAATTAGTAAAACATCATATTTTAAAAGGTCAGGAGTAAATGTAGCAGTTTGAGTATCTGTAAGAGTGATACTTACAGATCCAGCAGATCTATCGGTATAAGTTACAGAAAAGTCAGCATATTTTGTAGTCCGAGTTTCTTCCCAAACCTGTGCAGCTACAGTAAATCCAGTAAGATTTATTGCAGCGTTATTAGAATCTTTAAAAATAAGCGGAATCGTATGATCCGACCTTCTTTGGAGCGTAAAGTTGTATATACCAGGTTCGATTGCCATAGTTAGATTTTTATTATATACATCATAGCTACGTTACGAGGTCTAGCTTCATTACCTCCATCATTATCAACGTCAATAGATACATTAGTAGCAACAGAAATACCAGTAGTTGCATCTTCAATAGCGTTATTTCTAACGGAGTTATTACCACTACCAGTAAATTGGTTGCCACCATCATCATCGTTTCCATAACCTCTTGCATTATGTCTGTGACCTGGGTCACTTACATTTGAAGTAGCCGATGCGTCAGCATCATGATCGTGAGATAAGTTTTGACCACTTTGATTACTACCTATACTTCTACCAGAGTCAACTCCTTTACCATTATCAAAACCCCTTACAAATTCACCTCTAAGATCAGGTAAATTAAATGTAGTGCTACCATTTCCTGCTCCATATTGCGTTCCAATAAATGAGAATAGTGCAGCATATGTTGTACGATTAACTGCTGCTCCATTACACTCTAGATAACCAGTTGGTATGGTCGCTACTGCCACACAAAATACAGCACCAGTAGGTACACCAGCTACAATTTGGAAGCTTAAATTACCAGATCCATCTGTTTGCAGAAAACCACCGTTGGTTATAGATGAAGGAAGGGTTAGTGCTACATTTCCAGACAAAGAAGATGGTGACTGTAAAGATACAAATGGTGCTCCACTAGAATCTTGCAATCTTATTGGTAGTCCATTTACTACATCCAAACCAGCGTTACTTATAGAAACTCTTGTTGTACCAGATGTAGAAAATCCTATTGTATTAGCACCTGACCTAAACATTCCTGTATCTGTATCCGTATCAAAGGCATATGCTGGAGATCCTGCCCCAGAACCATCATCAGCTAATAACTGACCTGTCATTGCAGCACCAGATTTTTTCATCAAACCTAAATTATCTTCATCTAAATTTCCTACTTCAAAGAAAACAGCAGCAGTGCCAGAACTAGGGTTTGGGTTGGCTTGATCTCCTCCACTTGATTTTCTAATTAATAATTTATTAGTTGTGTCATCTGCTAAAAATTCACAAGGTAATATTGTTCCTCCTGAGTTTCTTGCACCAAAATTATTTGTTGCGACTGCTGCTAAAGTATTTTGAATATCTAGTCTTACTACCTGACCAGACGCATTATCTATATTTTTATTACCGACCTGTGCCATTTAATAAATCTTTTCCTCCATATTACACCCCTTTGCCATATCCAACAGCTTGAAAAGTAAATTGTTTATTTACTGGATTATTAGAACTATTTAATATTTTTATATTAAATCCTGTGCCAGAAACACTAGATAAAACAAAATATTCTCCTAAACTAGCTCCTTGAATTGTAATCCCTACAGAAGGCAAGAAAGCATTTACTCCCCCAAGGCTAGAAGTACCTGTAAAAAATGGTTTTCCAAAAGTAACATTCAATCCTGATGCAGAAGTTCCAGAAGATAATGGTGCGGTAGATGTACCAGATCCACTTACATAACTTCTTTCTGTTCTAGATTCAAATTCTGCAACAATACCAAGCTGTTGAAGAGAAATATTATGAGCAGTACTTTCAGATTTTAAGGTAGTTCTAAATTGAAATCCTCTACCTTTAAATGTACCGTTAGCAAAAGTATTAAATTGACTGTATGTAGGTGAACCTGATGATGGATTATCTGGCGTAGTTCTTACAGCTACAGAAGCACTAACATCATTAATGGCAGGGCCATCAAAATTACCATTTTGTGCATAGTCATCCCAGAACGTTCCAGTAGGAATTAAGGCATCTATGGTGTTAGCAAGACCAACAGTAAATCCAATACTTTGTACAAGTCTCTTTAAACTCAGAGAAAATACGGCTCCAAGATCTAATGTTGCAGCAAAGTCATAAGTTCCTGTTAAATTTGCAGATGGATCAGTTAACTGTAAAGCACCACCCGATACAGTTACATTAGTTTTAGTTCCACCAAAAGCTGTGGGGTCAGTATCTTCTCTATCTTCTAATATCTGCTGACTATCAACCAAATCAGGTAGGTCTAATATGACAGAAGTCTCTCCAGTACTAAAGTTTCCGTTATCATCACGGAACTTAAGAATGTATTCACCTTCAATACTTGGAACTACCGCTTCTGTAGTATTACCAGCTAATGCCTCAATAAGATCAATAGAGTTTTGGAATGTACCTGTACCATCTGTTTTATTACTATGTCTAACGTAAACTTTTCCTCCATGAATAACGTCTGCATCAGTTGATTCGGTCCATCTAAGCCTTATTAATTTATTGGTAACAGGCTCCATTGATAAATTTTGTACATCTGCTGGAGGTGCTGTTTTACCCACAGCAGTAAATGTCAAGTCAGAAGATGTTGTGGATATTTTAAGACCAGCATTATAAGAATAAACTTTAAATTCATAAGTACCAGCTTGTGTATTTAATATTTCAAAGTCAGGTCTAAATACTATTTCACTTACCCAGTTTGTATTGTTAAATCTATACTGCACAAGGTATTGAGTAACACCACTAACAGAAACCCAAGAAAGTATTAGTTTGGTAACAGCAAGAGCATTTATAACTGCTATTATTTCTTTTGCAGCAAGGTTAGCTGGAGGATCTTTTGGTTCGTTCAGTAATGATATGTTTCTTGCTGGTAAACTTATTCCAGATTCAATATTATTGTATTTACCGTCAATATAAGTTAACGCTGATATTCCATAATTAATTTCATCTTGTTCTTCAACTGCTATCACTCTAAATGTCTGGGCTTCTAGAGTAGAACTTTGAAGCAGCCACATACTGTTAGCATTTGGTGTTTGAGATAGAGCCGAAGCTAACGTAATAACACTGCCTACTACACCTGTTACATCTTTAACTTCAACAGTGCCATCAGGTAATATCACACTACATTTTTTATTTGTACCTGTAAAAGTGCTCAAATCTGTGACATTATCTACTGTTATTTGAGTTGTTGTCGCTGTCTTTATACGACCAGCCCTTCTAGCTCCAGCCCTGACAGGATCATTGACAGAAATTACACTTCCAGGTCTTACTATTGCTCCAGCGTCTATTGATGTTGAAAAAGTTACAACCTCAGATTCATTTTGCTCACTAAATAATATTGCTTTACCTAATCTTTGAGCTTGACCACGAGAAGTACAGGCAAAGGCTCTAACATCTTTTTTAACTATACCCAACTTTGCTTGGGCTGTACTATCCTCTATAACTTCATAATCTATTTCTCTGCTATCCATATTAAAATAAGCTACAGAAATAACTGTATGTCTTTGCTTAAGACTGCTACCTGAATAAGAGAAACCAGCTTCACTTATGTTTGCAAGACTAAATAAATAACTAGGATCAGTTGGTCTATCCTGTGTAATAGTTACAGAACCTTCAGACCATATAGGAAAACATCGCATAACACCAGCTAACTCATTTATCAACTGATACGCTTCCGCAGATCCTTGAATATTTACATTGCAACTAAACCTTGCTTCTTGACCTCCAAATCCATCTGATACTAATTCATTTGCATATTTGCTAGCAGCAACAAAACTAAATAAATCTAAAGTACTATCTGAAATATGAGTACCAAATCCATATCTTTCAGTAGTAAGTAAATCCAGTAAGCACATCGCAGGGCAGTTGGTATAAACAGCAGCACCCATTGTTCCATTAAAAATGTAGCCAGTTGGATAAATTATTCTTCCTGTTTGAAGATCTACAGTAGGTGTACCAGAATTAGATGCACCTGCTCCTGGAATTCTTATTTTTATTCCGCGAATACGAAAAGATCGTTTTGGTATAGAACTGAACTGCTCAGAATCTATTCTTAAATTTACATAAGCACTATTTGGATATTTTTGCTTATCATCAACAATTTCACCCAAACTTGTCCAAGTAAACGCATCAACTAAATCAGACGATGTACTATCTTTTGTTAATCTAACTACTCTTACGTCAACAGGAAACGCTCCAGTGAAGTTAATTCGGTATTCTCTTTGGTATGCGTCAGAAGTTCTACCAGTTACAGTGTCAGATAAAACATCAGAAAAACCACCACCATTGTATTGAACTTGTATTTTTAAATCAACAGTAGAGCCTAATAAATCTCCTTTATTCGTTATTTTTTGTAGTTGAGGAAAAGTTATTGTTACTTTTGCAGCATCAATATTTGTATTGGTTATTTGACGAGTAACAGCATTTGATTCTCCAGAAGCAACAGTGCCTAATGGATTAGTTGGTGATGTTCCTACACTTGAAGTTGATTGACTGCCTTCAATACCTTCAACATGAAATTGAGTAGCCGTTCCAAAACGAGGAGTGAATTCTACACTTTGAAAGTTGAAGTCTGATGATTGAGGATTTGTGTTGCTTGCAGTAGATTTTAAAAGCGGAGTATCGTCTAAGAAAACATCTTTTTGTGCTGCGTTATTATAAGCATCAGTACCTTTTGTTAAACCAGCTTTTGAAGCACTAGCAAAACCCTCTATTTCACCTTCAGATATGAGATCCTGAACGGTAGCAAACTGTTTACTATTTAGAGTGTCGGGTGCTTTAGTAGGCTGTTTAGGCTGTTTAGGTGCACCACCAAATCCTCTAATAATTTTTGTCATGCAGATACCTGATTAGTGTCGATGCCAGCAGAGATAACAACTGAACCTGTAATTATTTCACCATATACTATGGGATGTGCAGTACCAGCCCTTGATGTATTTTGCACTCCTGAAAAACTAAACGATATTCTAGGATCTGATTCATTTTGAAATTCAGGTATAGGTGGTACAGGGAATAACATTTCTGAAACTCCCTGCAAAACAAGAGAAGCTCCAATCGCACTTGTTAATGTACCTACACCTGCCATAAAGGGAGATGCTGCTGCTGCTGCTTTTGCTAATTTTGACCCACCTGCAAACATTCCAGCACCAGGAAACATAAATGATGCTCCGATTAATACTGCTCCCATTAAAAACTTTCCTGTGCTTCCACCAGCACCCGTGATGACGGGAACTATATGTATATCAGATTTACCTATAGGATTTTGTATATCATCTTCACTTACTTCATAATCATCAACTAAAACTTGATAATTACGATTTGCCATGTGTGCTTCTAATTTAGGAAAATTACTGACAAGAAAACGCATGGCATCAGCAGTAGAATTTATAACAGCATCTAATTCTTTGTAACCTACAAAGTCAGCTAATTCCCCATAAAGTTTAACTTTGTTGAGCATAGCGATACCTCTTACCAGTACATTTTAACAACCATTCAGAGTAAGGCTCTCTACAAGATAGTCTATCTGCTAAATGATGTAAAACCATATCTCCAAGAAAAATAGCTACATGATTTAAAGTTGGGTGCATTATTGACATCAACAGCACATCTCCCTCTTCTAACTTTTCGTCTGATCTAAGCTCTCTAAAACCTGTTCGCCAAGCATAATCTTCAAACAAAGGATCTTTTAAAAACTCTTCTGGTGTCATTGTTCTTG
>VTLG01015559.1_pt1 | contig 10327 bp, 12 predicted proteins | sample 4694571 | NCBI WGS metagenome assembly VTLG01 (sample SAMN12604809, study PRJNA352737) | marine metagenome | biome: ENVO:00000447; feature: ENVO:00000209|ENVO:00000569|ENVO:01000036; material: ENVO:00002151; isolation source: viral sequences binned using virsorter ... | reverse complement strand
GTTTTTACCGTGTTTTTTATTAGCTCTTATTACGTGCTGGTTTACGTGTATGTTTTTTTTCATTCAATATTCTTCCATAATTAGGCCAACCAAATTTATCTGGTGACTCACCTACATAACGCCATCTAATAACGCCTGTGTTAGGATTTCTTTCGTATATCTTTTCTCTATTTTTTCTTTTTGGCATTTTGATACCTTTTTACTTTATCCATTTCTTTTTCTGCTTTCTTATATGCCATATCTAATTTCATTTTACTAGCATATTCAGTAAACACTCTACCTAACATATGGTCATATTCGTGTTGAAATATACGACTTATCATTCCGTCTAAATGGCCTTCTTGTAAGTCGCCTTTTTCATCATTATATTTTACTACCACTTTTCTAGGTCTGGATATGGTAAGCCATAAGAAAGGAAAAGTCAAGCACCCCTCTTTCATAGCGACCACTTCTTCCGAAGCTGTTACAATCATAGGGTTAAAACAAGTCATTTTTAGACCATTTTCAATTGAGGGGTGTCCACCCAATACAAAAACATTAAAAGGTAATCCAACTTGATTCGCTGATAATCCTATACCACCATATTTGTTCATTGTTTCAAACAGGTCGTCTGATAGTTCTTGTCTATCTTTATAACCATACTCTTTTAACATTTCGTCATTAAAAGGAGCGATGGCTGATACAACTCTAGGATCGCTTGGTGGTATCAGTTTTAAAGGTTGTTTTTCCATATAATCTCCTATGCTCTTTGTAACCTTGTAAAGTTTTTATACTTTTCAAACTTTACTATATTTGTAAATTTATCAAACATTATATCACCTTTGTGAGATATAATAAAGATATTTTCTTTAGTCATTGTCTTAATTATTTTAAAGAAATCGTCTGTGCCTTGGCCGTCTAGTGATGAATCAAATATTTCATCTAATACTAATAAGTTTGTATTAACACTATTTTTCATCTTTGCTATCTGTCGCCAAGTAAACAATAAGGCTAAATCTATTCTCATCTTTTCACCCTCACTAAAGTTATTATAGTTAAACGTATCTCTAAATCTACTTTTTACCGTCTCGTTAAACTCCTCATCTAAATGAAACGATATAAAAAAATCCATTGATTGTAAATACTTATTAATTAAAGAGTTCATAATAGGTAAATACTTTTTAATAATCTGTGCCTTGGCGCCTTTATCATTTAATATAGTTCTTAATATATCTACATAATTTTTTTGTTCAATAATCTTGTCTTTTTCTAGTTTAGTTTTTTCTAAATCAACTTTTAGTTGTTCTAGTTGGCCTTCAATCTCTTTACCATCAGTTTGTTTATTTTGTAAAGATGTTATTTCTTCGTGTATATTGTTTGAATATTTGTTTAATTCTTCTATTGATGTTTGTAGTTTAGATACATTTACATTTAACTCATTAATTTTATTAGCTATATTGGCAAAGTTGCTTATTGCCGTTTCGTGCTTGGCAATCTCATCCATAATTTGTTTCATACCATCATTTAAAGATACCACTTTATCTTTTTCATATGTAATCTTGTCTTGTTTAAAATCAGATGCTATTGGTTGTGTACAAGTAGGGCAACTATCATTGTCTTCAAAAAACTTTAATGTTTTTTGGTGTGTATTTAAATTTTGCTCTATTTTAGCCTCTAGTTTAGTTAGTTGATTTAGTTTCTTTTCTGTTTTATCTCTATCTCTTATATCAACTTCGTGTTTTTCTAACTCTCTATTAATACTATCAATCTGTCTATGATACTCTGTTTCGGCCTCTCTATTTTTTTCTAATGTCTTCCTTTTACCCTCTAGGTCGTTCAGGTTTAAGTCGGAAATAGCTTTATAGTGTTTTTGTTCAGTCTCATACTTTTGTTCTATTAGGTCACATTGATGGCCTAAATCTGATACATTTCTTACTAATTCTGATTGTTGAGGTCTTAATATTAAATCCATAAGACCAAATACTCTAATGTCTAATATTTCTTCTACCACCTCTCGTCTGTATCTTGGTTTCATTTTCATAAACGGCTCGTATGATGAAGAGCCTAACAATACAACTTGTAAAAATGATCTATAATTTAATCTCATTATATTGTTTTCTAGGTATTTTTGATAGTCTATATTAGAGGCGTCTTGACTAATTAATTTTTCGTTTTTATATATCTCAAAAAAGTTAGGTTTAATACCTCTTCTAACTTTATATGGTATTGTGCCTACTATAAAGTCAATTTCTATTTCACAATCACATTGGTTGATTGTGTTAATCATTTGTTCTTTTTTAATTATTCTAAATGGTCTATTAAATAAACCAAAACACAAGGCGTCTAATAAAGTTGATTTACCAGAGCCATTCATACCTACAATTAATGTTGTATTTGATTTATGTAAGTCTATTTCTATTGGTGTATTACCAGTAGATAGAAAGTTTTTATATTTTATTTTTTTAAAAGTAATCACGTGGTAATTTGTCTCGGTTTATAATTCTTAAATTTCCTGACACACTTATTCTGGTTACTTTGGATTTAAATGGGCAGACCCAATGTTGTAACATAGCAGGAAACATATAAAAGTCTCCTGTCTCTGGCACGATTGATGATCCGGTAGTTGCCCATTTAGGTTTTGCTTGTTGTGTAAATTCAAATATTAAAGAACCCGGTGGTGATGATGTTCCTTCAAATTTTTTGGCCTCATCTTGTAGTTTTTTTGGCACATCTAAAAATAATACAAATGAATAAGTTCCACCATGTGTGTGTTTAGGGTTAAAGTCGCCTGGTTTCATAAAATTTACCCATAAATCATCTGCTTGTAATTCTACATTTAATTCTGGTATGCCGTGAAATTTACAATGACCCTCTCTATATTTTTGAAAAACAGGTTGTATCTCATTATAAAACCATTGTTGTATATTTGTTGGATATAAAAATTGATGATCTAGTTGACCTGCTAAACTTTTGTTATAAGAAACTTTTGCTTTTTTTCCTTCAACTTTTAGTTTTTTAATAATGTAATCAGGCATTTTCATTTTTATAACAAAAGGCCCCCAATTTAAAAAATTATATTTAAACTCTCCTATCTTACTCATTCACTAGCCTCCACGTAAAGTTCTTTGGCAAATTCTTTTAGTTTACGTTTGTCTAAATCAGTATCTATCTGATCTACATAATTATTTAAAAACGTAAGTGTATCTTCGCCTTGATCTAATATATCTTCTCTAACGGTTGATCTTATATCGCTAGGGTCTTCTACTATTACAAGTTCGTGTACATTTATTTCATTATAAAATCTTTCAATTAATTTACCATACATTTCTTCGTTTGTTTTTTGAGACACAAATAATTTAACAAAACAACCATCATAATTTTGAATACTAGTATGGTCGTAATTATATTTTGTGTCATCATACATAAATTTTTTAAATATTTTTAGAGGGTTTTCTATTCTTTCTAGTTCTCTTGTTTGAGTATCAAATATGTGAAAACCTTTTGGACAATTATAATCTGACCACATAATTTCGTATTGTGTTCCAAGATAGTAGATATGACCATCATCTGATTTTTTATGAAAATGACCAGATATTACTTTTTCAAATCTTTTAAATTGTCCTGATTCTAAACCGTGTTCGTTCATATGACCAGAATGCATTTCAAAACCTTTTATCTCTAAATGACCAAAACATATATCAGCATTAGAGTGATCTATGGCGTGTATTGAATCATCATAGTTATCATCACAAATCCAAGGTAAAAATTGTATAAGAGTTCCGTCAAAGTCAACCTCTCTAGGTTGTGTATAAATTTTTATATCAGGCCCTATGTTTAAGTTTTCAATAGCATTTACTTCGTTTGTGTTTTTATAATACGTGTCGTGGTTACCAATAATAATATGTGTATCTAGTTTTAGGTCATGTACTTTGTCCCAAAACTTCTCTCTAAAATTATGTGCTGTATTATGATTAATAAACTTTCTTCTATCAACAACATCGCCTAAATGAACAAGTGTTTTTATATTGTTCTTTTCTATGTAAGGAAAAAATATCTCATCATAAAAACGATTATGATAATTCATAAAAGCTGGCGAGTCGTTTCGACACCCAAAATGAGTGTCATTCAATAATGCTATTTTCATATTAACCTAAAGGACCAGATTTAGTTTTTCGTTTCTTTTTTTCTTTTTTAATTGGTTCTTCTAACTTTGTATTCTTTTGTAAAAATTCTCTAAATTGATTCTTAAATTCACCATCATCACCTGGTTGTAAACTAAAATCGTCTAAATTATTTTCGTGTATTAATCTTTGCTTAATTGTAACCTGTTTCTTTTCTTTTTGTATTCTTCTAATAAAAGCATAGTAAATTATTTGTGTAAAATAAGCAAAAGGATTATTTGATTTTGCTGGATTAAAGTTGTCTAGGTATTGTAAACAATTTTCTATACCATCAGAAATCATATCGTCTCTAAATGTGTAATTAATAAAGTTAGGTCTATATGATAAATGGTTTGCTATTTTTAAAAAACAACTACCAATATAATCTGTTACTGGTGGTTTGCTTTTCTTTTCTCTTTTAGCTTTGTTAACTGCTTTTTTATAACCTTTCATGGCTTCTAAAAACTCAGCATTATTAACATAATGTTCGGGCTTTTTCTTTGATCTTTTCATAATATATAATATACTCTATGTTGTTTTATTTGTCAAGCTTGAGTTGATTTTTTGTCGTTTAAAACTGCCTTTGCCTTTTTTAGGTTTGACAATTTTCGGTTTGAATTTTGGTGTCAATAATTCTTTAGCAATAAAGTTTCTTCGTTTCATATCAGCATTGACTTTTTTTCGGTTTTAGATATAATAGGGGTGTAGCCCTTTGAGTAGGAGCTCCTAGTACCCTAGTGTAACGTTTTCTTTTTAAATAATGGTGGAATGTGTTCGTTAAATTCATCATCACCTATCTCATCAAATATTTCATTTAACTTTTGATTATCTTTGTCAGAAAAGGCCTGTCTTTTGTAGGTATTATCGTCTTTCTTAGCCTCTTCAATTTTATCATAATTATTGGCCATATGAGAGTATGATTTACCCATTTCTGAGCTGGCATTAGTTATCGTAAGTATCTTATCTTTTGGTATTGTAATTACCGAGTCATTAGTATAAGCCGCCCACTTAATTAAAGCAATATAATCCTTTATACCCATAGATGTGAGTTGAGGCACATATTTGATTAATAATGGCTTTTCAATTCTAATTAAAGGCGATTTTTGTTCTAGTTGTTTCTTCGGAAAAGAACAGACTATATCGTCACCATTTATTAGTTTAATTATTTTTATAGTTTCCATAGGCTGATGCATTTACTTTAAGTCCACGTTATGTATTTCATAATCAAAGTCTTCCTCATTGTAAATATTTATTCGTTCTCTAAAGTGTGCCAAAGTATAATTTTCTTTTTCATTATAAGATAAGTCGTCTGATATGTCGTATAATGTCGCTTCAGAATTGTTATCTTTTAATCTTAAACCTCTACCAATAGATTGTAGGTTTCTTATCCTGGATTTACTAGGACTAGCAAAAACAATGTTATGAAGATTCCTAATATTAATGCCGGTAGAGAAAGTCCCAAAACTTGCCACGATAATAGCGTTGTCACTTTTCTCTGTAATAAATCTAATCTTTTCTCGTTCTTCAGCTTCAACGCCTCCGTGAACATAAAAAATTTTTTTATCATCTGCTTTTTCCTCTATCATTTCTTTTAGTGTTTGACCGTGTTTTTCTACGTATTGAAACAAACATAGTGTATTTCCTTGTAAACCTGTTACCAAGTTTCTTATAAATTTATTACGTTTAGTATTAGATACTAAAAAGTCCATTTCTTCTTGGTATGTTTTATCTTTTAAAAAATCTCTTTCCGTTTTACCGTGTTGTAAGACCAAACAGAATATCTTTAGAGCCGCTAGTTTTCCCTTCTCCTGAAGTTCCGTTGTGGATACTACTTTATTTACACTACCAAAAAGGCCCTCTAATACTAATTTATGTGTTTTTGTACCATCTAAAGTACCAGTTAGACCAACTCTATATTTACACTTGGTCATTTTAGTCATAATTTTAGTTAATGAGACGGCCTTAAATAAGTGTGCTTCATCACCAACTATCATGTCAAACTGACCAAACCATTTTTTTGGTTGATTATAGATTGATTGCCAAGTAGATATTATAATTTGTTTTTCTGTTTCTCTACTATGGCCTTCATAAATTCTATGAACATATTTGTCACTATCATAACCATAGTCCTTAAAATCTTTATATAATTGTTCTACTAGTGAAGTTGTTGGCACTATAATTAATATCTTGTTTTTTATTCTTAACTGATTAAATCTTGTAAGTAAATAAACTATAAGTGATTTACCAGAGGCCGTTGGCGACAATAACAAACATCTATTCTTTTTTACAGCGTGAATAAATGCCTCTTTTTGATAGTCTCTAACTTCCATAGGTATTTTTAAAGCTTTTATAAATTCATCCACTTTAGATATATCAACCTTTGTGTCTTTTATCTTAGTACCATCTACAACTTGTACACCATTTTCTTTACACCAATTTACAATGTAAGGATATAAACCAGTATAAATTTTACCAGTAGCATAAGAAAATAAACGAATTTTACCGTCCCACACTCTGTTTCTAAATTGTGGCATAAATTTAAAACCAGGCACCTCAAAAGTAAAATATTCACCTAACTCTCGTCTAATATCGGCGTCTGCCTCTATTTTAAGATATACTTCATCTATTTTATCTACAATTAAATATCTGGTTGTTGTCATTTCTTTAACAAATTAAAAGCAATGGTGATTCTTTCTTTAGTTGATACCTGTTTCTCTACATAATGAGGAGTATCATTAGGAAACACTATCATTGTTTTTTCATCACCAGCATATATCACATCATCATCTGGAAAATGTGTTGGTGTAAGGTCTTTATTTTTATAGTAAATTACTCCAGAAAGATTACCAGAGTGAGTGTGTCGAGGATTAAAATTACCTTTATACGCAAAATTAGCCCATATGTCATAACCATCAAAATGGCCGTGATGTTCTTGTAATAGATAATCTCTATGCCAACCACCAAAAGCTTTAGCACAAAATCTTAATAGATAAGCTAGAAAAAAACCATCATCAATGTGTCTTTTAGGAATGCCCACCTGATAATAGTTACCATCTGTGCCAAAATTATCGTGTTCTTTAAGATATGATAGTTTATGTTTTTTGATTTTTTTACAATCAAAAATCCACTTATCTATCTCTTTTATGATTTCTTTTGGTAATTCAGTAGCAAAGATTGGTGTATCTTTTTTTAGTTGTTGTATATTCATTAGATAGCGCCACTAGTAAACTTTCTCCAGTCTATAGCGTTCTTTATTGTAAAACCACGATTTGCTATTTGTCGTATAGTTCTATCTAAAAAATCTACCGTTGTTTCAAGGTAATCAACTTTTTGTTTTGATCTTTGTAGTTCAGTATCAGATTCTAAATATTTGTCTATATCAGTTCTTAAAATTTTTAAATCAAATGGTTTTTCAGCATATATTTCAGCAGGTGCTTTTCCTGTATAATATTCCCATTTATCTTTTTTCATGGTGCTATAATCAGTTTCGGCCTTACTTAACAACAACTTAAATTTTGTTAAGTGCTTCATATATTTGTTGTGTAATTGAGGTGTTTTTAATGACTCTAAATCTAGTTCAGTATCATTAATTTTTAAATCTTTATCAGCTTCTATTTGTAATTGTTCTAAATCCATAATATATTCAATATAACATAAACTGACTAGAAAGTCAATGTTTATGAGGTTGTAACTTGTGTTATTGACGAACCAACATTAGCAAAATCATATATTGTATATCTAAATGTTACCGTTGATGTCAAATATTCAACGTCTGTCGCTTGTTGGTCATATTGTAATCCTGTCAAAGAAACAGGAAACAAATCTCTAAATCTAATCTCTACTTGTGGGTTGTTTTTACTTGACAATACCGTTAGCGTGGCGTCTGAAAAAGTTGGCCCTTGGTCTGTCGTACCAAATTTAACTTTACCAGGCTCTGTTGATACACTTTCATTTGACACAGGAAATCTATCTGATCCAGCGCCGACTAGGTCTCTAAATTCAGAGTGATCTCTAGGAAAACCTAAACCAACCAGCCAACCATGTATCTCTTGGTAGTTTTCTAAATTTTCATCTACCAAAAATGTCATATTTAATTCGCCATAAGTTAACTTATCGCCTGGTTGTGGTATATCTTTAAATCTAGTTACTTGATCTATCGTGCCACCAAGTGTAATACCTGGTACATTTACTTGTGTACAAAAATAAGTGACTTTTGGTAGTTTGATTACGTTAAATTTAAATTGAGTAGGGCTAGCGTAATCTAATTTTGTTGGTTGTCTGCTATATGTATTTGTAGTAGTCATACCACTATTTATATGCTTTTATTTAATGTATTTTTCTAATTTATCGTAGTATTTAATCAACGTATCTTTAGGTATGGGTGCGCCAAATAAATTTAATGTTTTATCTTTAACCATCTTTTTGATGTATAAGGGACTTTTTTTAAAAATTATAACATTACTTTTTCTTTTCACATTATTATTTAGTGCATAAAAAAAGGCGAGGTTTTGAGGCCTCGCCTTTTTAATTTGGTTAATGTAAAATTACATTATGTTCGCAACTTGGACTCTTCTGTAATATCTGTTGGCATTTTTATTACCAGCACCGTTAATTACAGCGTTGTCACCAGTTCCAGCTTCAGCAAATGGGTTTGCTTGTAAGCCGTATCTAGTTTTGAATCCAATTTTTGGTTGGAAAGTATCTTGACCAACCGCTCTAACCATTTGTAGAGGTACATATGGGCAGTAGAATATACCAGCGTCATATGGTGATGTACCTTTGTATCCAACTACAAAATATTGCTTAGCAGTATTGTTAGCAGCATATGGATCAATGTACACTTTGTATCTACCGTTAAGAACACCAGCAAAAGTATTACCTGTGTCGTCAACGTTTAGGTTGTTATTAAGAGCAGGAGCGTAGTCTAGGACACCAGCCATTTGTAAAGCAGAAGCTACGTCTGCTGAACAGATGATAAGGTTTCCTTTACCTCTTCTTGTTCTTTGAGCGATCACGTTTGCTTCTCTCTCAACTTGGAACATTAGGCCTTTAAATCTCTCAACTGACCATCTACCGTTTGAGTCTGTATCTAAATCAAAGATACCAGCAGATGTTGTGTTGATAGCACTTACAGCACCAATGTGTGTAGATGAGTTATCAGAAGCACCGATTTCAGCGTTGATGTAAATTGTTCTTACAACTTCTCTGTTGATCTCAGCTAAGATTTCAGCAGATAGTATGTTAGCCAATTCAGTCTCAGCGTCTAAACCGTGAATTGCTTTAAGGTCTTGAGCTAACTCCATAGTGTATTCAGCTTTTAGAGCTCTTGACTTAGCAGTCACAGTTGATTTCTCAATTGAGAAAGCCATTTGAGCAAAAGCGTTGTTTGCTGAATCACCTAAAGCTTCAGCAGTACCAGTTGCCATACCTTGGCCTCTAGTGTAAGCTGTGCTTGGGTCGTCATTTAAAAGACCTGGGTTTGTTCCAGTCTGAGCAGCACCTGAGTCAGATGTTGAATCACCAGCAGCATTTCTGCTAGAGAAATCTGTATCTGCTTCATCAAATAAAGCTTCAGTACCAGATTGAGAAGTAAATCTACTTCTCATTGCGAAGATAAGACCTGTTGGACCAGTCATTGGTTGTACACCAGCAATATCGTAAGCGATAAGGTTTGGCATAGCTCTTCTTACTAAAGAAATTAGGATAGGATCCCAATTGTCAATAGAAGAACCAGTCGCATTAGCAGGAGCAGCTTCGTTTAAGAAAGCTCTATCTTCTTTGGATGCTCTTTCTTGGTTTTCCAAGATAGTCGCAGTAACGGCACGCTTGTATGAATCCGTGATCTTTGGAAGATCAGCGTGTTCTAATACAGGCTGCCATTTTTTTTCGTAAGTTTCAGATAAGTACATATCTATTTTCTCCCGTATTATTATTTGTTAGACAATTTAATGTCTTTTGTTTTACTAATAGCAGCAGCGTAAGCAGCCATTGCATTTGATAAATCACCTGAATCAGATGATTCACCTGCCGCTACATTATCTATCTCATCATTTTCTTTAACTTCTTTTTTACCAAAGTAAGACTCTTTTATAGTTTTTACTTTTGTTCTAAAGTCGTTTTCATTCGAATACTCAACTTCTTCAGCAAGTTTGTTAAATTTCTCCTTAGCAGTGTCAGCTAAATCTTCA
>VTLG01007399.1_pt1 | contig 10327 bp, 8 predicted proteins | sample 4694571 | NCBI WGS metagenome assembly VTLG01 (sample SAMN12604809, study PRJNA352737) | marine metagenome | biome: ENVO:00000447; feature: ENVO:00000209|ENVO:00000569|ENVO:01000036; material: ENVO:00002151; isolation source: viral sequences binned using virsorter ... | reverse complement strand
TTCTAAGGTTTGTTCAGCAACACTATTAGCTCTAGCATCACCTCTTGCAATAGCTTCTTCAGCATTATCTAACAACCTTCCATCAGGTAAAACACGTTTCATGCCTTTACCCATGATACGGAATAGTCCGTTAGCTAATTCTCCAATACCTAATCCTTCTACTACATTCTTAAATGTTTTGACAGTAGGATGATCTAGATCGTTTGTTGTGAAAGGGGTATCAATGAATCCATATCTATCTCTTAGCATTTGTAAAGCATTAGCATCTTGAGAATACTTTGATGCTAAGTCAGAAGCAGCACCGACTGCAGCGGCTCTTACCCACTGATTAGCCATAGCTCCACCAACCCATGTTACAGCTCTACCAGCTCCAAGTGCTGTAGCCCCTACACCAACTGCACCGGCAGCAGGAACTATAGCAGCAGCCATAGTACCAAAGTGAGTAGCACTTCTAATAAGTCCTCCCCACCATGTTTTGGTTTCAATTGGATTCTCTTTACTTACAAACCAATTATCCCACTCAGCATCATAGCCTTCTTCAGACTTCATTTCTTCTTGCATCTCACCAGTCAGCATGTCAATGCCACGTTCTGGTAAGGTTACTATTGAAGATGCTGTATCTTGTATACCTCCAACAAAAGCTGATTGGAGTTCTTTTACTACACCACCGATACCCCAATCTTCTCTATTTCTAGGATCAGCTTGTTCAGCTGCTAATTGAGTATTCTCGGCTTCTTGAGTTTCTAATCTTTCCTGTTGGAATGCTTCTGATTCTTGTGCATTCTGTAACCATGCACCTGCATCATCTGCAGCTTGTTGTAACCCTTCAGCATCTACCTGAATGTTATCAATATTTAAGTTACTATCTGTCATGTTAATACTGCCTCCAATGATAAGCCTGGTAGAACAGCTCCTTCGATATTAAAATTACCACCACCTCTATCATAAACAGCAGCTCTTCTAACGGATTGATTACTAGATTTATATGTAAGCATATGTTTTACTAAAGGAGATTTCGATTCGTATTTTTCTTGGACTGTAGGTTTTGCAGGAAGCTCTGTTCCATTAACAGCTTTATATTGAGCATTAGCTAATTCCCAAGCATTCATACCTTTTATATTATCAGATAAAACTTTATATATGTAAGGTATTGAACTATTGACTGGATCTTTTGCATACTGTTCAAGTAATTTAAAATCTTTTTCAGTACCAGGAATTATACCTTTATATATTACTTTCGGATCTTTAGCAATAGCAGTTCCTCCTAACTTCAATGCTTTAGCATAAGACTGACTGGTACTAATACTTGGTTCTACCTTTAGAGCTTTACCACCGTTTCTCTGTATAGCCTCTACAGTTTGTTGCCTAGCCCAAATATGTTTTTCTTGTGGAGTTTCAAATTGAGCATCTCTATATTCTTTAGCGTATAAACGTTTAGCATTTTGTTCCATTATTAGATATTCTGGAGTAGTAGTATCACTAACTCCCATAGTCATACCTAATACTTCTTTAATTTCAGCTTTAATCCTGTCATCCATTTCTGCAGAGAATGCAGGATTTAAACCTTTACCTAAATCAGAATTTGCTATCTTCTGCCACTTAGCATATAAATCAGGATCTCCTTTTATTCTTTCGTATGCATTACCAATTGGTAAACCTAAATCTATATTTGATTGCATTTCATTTACAATATCACGATTATCTCTATCTTCTAATGTATTACTAGCTAAAGCTACTAAACGTTTAGGTAATGGTAAACCATTGGTTTGCTCAGTCCATTGATTTTGGAGATCTCTAACTTCTTGTTCAGTTGGAGGGCGCTTTAACTCACCAAGTTTTCTTTCAATTTCATTGACAAACTTATGTCCTTCAGCAGTTTTTTGTAGTTCTATTGCATTCAATCCTTTGATTTCAGCTTGCTCTAATAATGTAGAGACAACTTCATCCTCTGGATTAAACTCTTTCCATATACCTACATTCTCTGTTTTGTTCGTACCATTATGTTTAAACCCATGTTTATACATAGATTTGAATTGTTCAACAGTAAGAGAACCATCCTCTACTAAACCTAATAATATACCTCTTGCAGCTAGTCTAGCTCCAGCTTCACCATTATACCTACCTTTATTTGCCTCAACCCAAGAAATTAATTCTTGACCTAATAAACCATTATTAGTTGTACCTGCAGCTAGAAATATGGATTTAGCATTATTTAAATGCTCTGCTTTTTCTATAGCAATTGCATCTTTATTTGATTCGTTTAATATCTGTTGATCAACGGATCGAACTTTCTTATAATAAACATCTTCTAAGAATTCATCACTAAAATTATATATCTCATTTATTGCAAGACCTTTTTCTTCTCTCCACTTGGACATGATCATCCGCTTTTCAGCAGTTGTATCAGCATTATCCCAAGTTAAAGTTTCTTCACCTTCTCGTTCTATTGATATCTCATCTCTAGTTGCATAGAAATCAGATTCATAACTATTAGCCGTATCCATTAATAGGACACGGTGCATCATTCTTTCTCTACGACCCGTTAGACTACGTATTTGTCTAGCTAATTCAGTCTGACCTTTATCATGTAATTCTTGGGCTTTAGTATCAAAGTATCCTGTTTGACCATCAAGATCAGATTCATTCTTTTTATACTCAGCGTATTCTTTAAGGTTTAATTCTACACCTTGAGCTAAAGCCTTTTGTTGTATTTCTCTAGCTTGAGCTGTTAAACGTTTATCACGTTCCTTCATTTGATCGCCATAAAACTGAGCTAGTTTTGGCGATAAACTAAATATTTTCTCTTGGTTTCTTATAGCCTGTTGAGCGTTAGCTAATCTGGTTGCACCATTTTCTTTAGCTTGAGCTGCTGCATCATCCCAGGCATCTAGATTAGCAGTCCTATCAAAGGACTCTAGAAAATTAGGAGCTTGTATAAACTCAAATTCAGAGAATTCATTTTTACTTGCTTGCTGCATTTGGAATCACCTCCCTGAATTCTACGTCAATTTTAGAATAATCAACACCCAGATAACCATTATCCATAATGAATACAGCTCCAGGTTGTTTTTTGAATACTTCGTCAGCCATAGCTCCGATGAATTCTTCGGGTTGATCTAGGTACTTATATCTATATATGTTATAACCATCAATAGATTCTCCGATCTTCTTGATATCTGTTTTAAGTCTTCGGTCAGACGACCCAAACCAACCAGCTGCAGAAAGACCTTGCATACCACTAGCAATACCAACAATAGAACCAATACCTCCAAGGATATCACCAAACAGTGCAGATCCTACGCTTTGCATAGCTGGTGCTGCAGGTGCTACATCAGGTGTTGGAGCAAATGCTCTGCTAGCAAATGATTGATCTAGTTTACCACTAGCCATTAATCTAGCATATGCCATACCTTCTTTTGTCTTTTCTCTAACCTTATAATACTTATCTATATTACTAGCATAGAATCTACCTAAAGCTCCAGCTTCAAGTATACCCATACGTTCAATACTTTTACCTTGAAGACCTGCAGCTAATGCACTGAAATATTTACTTTCAGACATCTGCTTTATCCATCCTTGGGTATTAGCTTTTAGTACTTGATCTTTAACACTATTAAGTTGAGATTGAGCTTTAGTCCAAGATCTAAATAAACCTTGATTTATATTCCATTGCTCAACTTTTCCTTGTATTTTATTGATACCATATCTACCATACGCTTGCATGGTTTTATGGTATCTACTCCATTTCTTGTAGCGATGGTTGATCATCGCATTTCTATTGGCTGCTCTAGCAGCTGCTGCTCCTGCGCACACGGCAAAACTCTATAAAGGGCAATTGGTTAGGTCCAAATGGTACTTTCCGTAGAAATTTGAAACCTAGAAATTTGAGTAGTTTTAAATGAACCTTATTACGTGGGTCCATATAGTTCCATAGAAGCTTTTCTTTTCTACTCTCGATCCAACGTTTAGCTTCTCTTGCAAAAGTGACAGGGTAATCATCAATAGCATCAGTACATAACATCCATATTAATCCATCAGATTCGACACCTGCCATACCAGCAATCCTGCCGTTAGGCACCTGGAAATAGACGCATATGCCTCTCTCAGCTTCCCAAGTTAGGTACTTTAATGGATCTTCCCCATGGCCTTCTTCAAGCTCTCTGCGATCATCTGCTCGCATATTAGAGGCCACCTCAATGGCAGCCTCTTTGGTTATTGGATGTACGTATTGATCTAATTTAGACACGTTGGTAGAAATTGTTAGTGAAATCACCTTCCCAGGACATTGAGTATAATGTAGCTGGTGCGGGGTGGGTTGATTTAAGAGTTACGGTTAAGTTTGTATTTTTTTCATATGTTGGAATAGTTTGAATAATCTCTGGGGTAAAATCAACTGCGTTAGCATTATAAGAATCCGCCTTAGCAGGTTCCCATGTTTCTAAATAATCAGGTTTCCCAGTACGTTCAATAAGAGTCTGGTATAAACCAGCATGACCTAAGTTTAATTTTACTCTATGTACAACTAAGGAGCTATTAACTTCTGATCTGACTTTACCTTGATTTTCTTTTTGAACAAAAATAGTAGGGAACTGAACTTCATAATCAAAAAGATAACCAACAGTTAAATCTTGACCTGTCCAATCTCCTTCAAATTCTATGTTATAATTTCCAGGGTTTCCGACAACTGAGGCTTCTGCATAACGACCTACCTGATCACCTGATACATGACAGTATACGGCTAATTTTCTATAACCTGAATCAGTTGTAGTAGTTGTAACATTAAATCCATCAGGTAAAGTAAATCCAGTTCGACCTGAACTTGCAGAATATCCTAATGCACTTGCTGCAATAATTTTACTATTATCTAAATGTACTCTATATGTAATATCATCTGATGTATCTGTTGTATCTAAATCGTCAGTAACTGTACGTGAGTCATCATGTAATTTTATATCGAATCTTAATAAATTATCTTTACTATTATTACGTAGTATCACATATAATGAATCGTCCAAGACAGCATGATACCTAACAGAGCCTGGTAATTTCCAAGTAAACCATGCCTGCTGGATTCTTTTATCAGATGTATTGAAATGTCTATAACAATATAAGGTATCTGAATCTAATTCACTAAAGAATATAATACCATTCTCCCGTGAGTTAGAGATTAATTTTAAATCTTGATTAAATAATCTAGAAACAATTTTACTTTGCTCTACAATTTCAGGTTCACCTTCTCTCATAGTTCTTTGCATTTCAAAGAAGCGAGAATTTTTACCTGCATTATCTAGCCAACCAACTGTAGTACCTAATGATATAGGTGATGTAGCTGAATTAAAATTGTAATTTGCTAACCTATTTATTTTAGCAGTATTAGGGCTAAGTATATCACTATCTGTTGTTAACATGAATTGTTGAGTTTTAGTAAACAAAATCAATCCAGTGTTTACAGGGATAGCATCATATATAACTGCAGGTTGATGAGAGCTACAAGACAAATCAATTGGATCTACATTGCTAAACGTTAAAGCAGTTTTGTTCCAAAAATTAAAGAAGCTTCCAGCTGTTGATAACACTACGTTTTCATCAGCAAATAGAACTAATCTATTCCTAAAGAAAACCATCTTGTTAATTTTTTTTCCAACAAAACTTGGCTCTCCATTTGTTTTATCATCACCGACTAAAGCATCTTCCCATACATTATGATTAACATCAAAGTAAATTTTATAAGCAGTACCTGTTACTGTACCAGATGCATCATCTTGTTTCCTAACAATTTGTATAGGCATTGTTGCTGGATCAAAGGCAACAGTTCTCCCAGGCTTTGGACATTCTTCCCAAACTCCAGAACCATCCTTGTCATCCTTACCTTTAAATTGTACATACCAATCATCTTCTTCTTCTACACTATTAGTAATTTTTACAATATATCCATGTTTACATTGGGCAGGTAAGTCTTCAATATTATTAACACTGTCAGCCATAACAGTCATTAAAGCTGAAGAACCTGTTGATATATTGAATGCACCAGATGCTCTAGTTATATACAAACCGTTACCGACTTGTGTTATATTTGCATCAGTGAAATTACCTCCTGCGATAATCTCTGTTTCTATATCTCCTAAAATACTTTCAGCAGTTATAGTTTGTTCGTTATCAAATGGTGTAGGTGTAGGACGAGCTGCGGCTAAATTAGCTTTTACTTTAGCTGTACTATGTTCTAAAACTGTGATTTTATATTTAGCATTTTTCATGTAGACATCAAAGTAATCACCAGTTACCCACCCTTCTCCACCATAAAGTAAATCATGTGTGGTAGTATAGCGACAATGATAATCAGGATTAGTTGCTTGTCCACCTTCAGGGACTGACTGTCCTATAGTAATAATACGGAAATACATATTCTTTCTATCACTAGCAGTACCTCCATTAACTGCTCCAGAATATGTCCATGCTTGACCGTTTGCATCATCTGCATCTCCAGATGCACCGTAGTCTACTTCAAATACTTGGGTATCTACATTAGGGCAGTAACTATCTCTTGAATTTCCACTTGTACAATAATGGCCTCCAGTAGGTAATCCAGATAAAGCTCCTCCAGATGCACAACCATTGCTGCTATCATGCGTACGTTGTACTTTAATTCTAGTAGCTGTCGTTATAGTTGTTTCTGAATCGCTATCAAATAGATTGATAGAATATTGACTAGCATATGATATCTTTTTTAATTCTATAAAAGCCTCTGGAGGTCTAACAGGTGCTAAAGTACCTGCCATTGCTACAGTAGTTTTTGTATGAGAAGTAGTTCCATCATCTTCATACTTTGCTCGATTATTTATATATGTAAAATCATTTAAAGTTAATGCTTGGATATCATCATCTTGTGAGTGTTCTAAATATGCTTTTAAATTAGTTTGTGTTGCAGCTGTAGTATTTGATGCATCATAATAAACTGCCATTGGTGAACCAGCTGGGTAAGTTATACTTGCTACTGATTGAGCACCAACAGTCCACATACGGACAGTACCATCTCTAGCTATCTGTCCTATATATTGTTCATTTTCATCACGGTAGTAACTGAACCATCTACCATTAGCAGATGCATTGTTTGAAGCTGTTGAATCATCACTCAATGAATTTACTAAGATTCCACCAGGACGTTTCTGTAATCCTTCTGTGATATCTGGTAAGACATTCTGAGCTATAGAAACTTGGCCTGGTAATTTCAGTTGGTCTGGTTGTTGTGATATACCATTGATATAAGAAGGTATAGTCTGTGAAATACTTGACATTATCTAGCTAATACATTGTAAGGTTTGTATGGTCTATAATAACTATCATGTGGCCAACCCATAAAGGAATGGTCTCCTTGTTGAGTTTCGTATTCCATACAAGTTGCTCTGGCTTGAGCTTCTTGTTGAGATAGTAACTGAACTAATTGTGGGTTAGATACAAGCTGTGTAGCTGCTCTTACAGCGGCTCTATAAGTTATATATCTTTGGAATGGATTAGGTAGATCAGCAAATGGATATAATGTGACAACATCTAAATAAAGGTCTGCTGTAAATTCGTCAGTGTGATCAACCAAATCATATAGTTTTCCATCACGGACAACGAGATCTGTTCCTTTATTAAGATGGTCATCATGTAAATCATATCGTAAAGTTTTAGCAGGTAGACTTACATTATTATTAGAGTCTGGAGACACCTTAACATGATACTCCGTATTGAAATGCCATCCTTCATTTTGAACATCTTTGTTAACTTCAGTTAAAATATTATAAATGAAAGATATTTCTGGATTTTCATAGTTTAAGGTAGTAATTGGTGATTGACCTATGCTACCCAGAATGGAGTTCACAGCGGATAGTTCGGTATCGGTGTCAGTTGTGGTAGCCATAGGTATAAATTTTTGTGAATAAAAAAAAGGGGGACCGAAGCCCCCCCGATATGTTGGTTAAATAATATAAATTATGTGAATGATGCGTTAGAAACAGCAGTGTTGTTCCAGTTAGCGGAAACATCAACACCAGCTACAAGTTCTACAGCAGCAGCAGGGTTCAAGAAATCAGCACCCATTGCCAAGCGACCAAGAATAACGTCACCCTGGTATACCACGGATACGTCACCTGAAGTTACTTGTACTTGAGGTCCAATTGCTTCAACTACACCAGCAGCTTCCTTCTGGAATATCAAGCCACATGATCCACCAAACTTAGCAGCAGTACCGTAGTTGTTAACGGTCTTCTGTCCATTAGGAGTAGTCGATGCGTCTTGGTCATCCATATCTTCACCAATGAATGAGCCTTTTGAATCAGCTTCGTTGATGTTAGATACAGCGCCAGATGGTAGGTTAGCTAGGTTAACACCATAGTCACCTAGGAATGGAATGTTCATTGACTTGTAGATCTTGATGCCTGCAATGTCAAGGATACCATTACCAGATTGTAAAGCATTACCTGTTTCGTCACGGTTGATTAGGTTGTTAGTTGCACAATTTCTAATCAATTCATAGTACTGTCTTGGGTTTAATACTGCAACACGTCCGTCACCTGTAATACCTTTTTCATCTAGGATAGCAGCTGCTTCATAGAAAGCTTGTACTAACTTAGTTGAATCATAAGCATCCGTTGCGGCTGTGCTATTAGCAGCACCAACTTTAACAATACTACCACCAGGCTCTTTGAAGTTACTCATAGAAACTGGTGCTGGCTGTCTAGCAGCCTTTGATATCGCACGGAAAATCCTGCGATCATAATTTTCGGCTAATGCATAACCGATCTTACGAGAGATTTCACCCCTTAAATCGTAGTGGGCAAGTGTCTCATCTAATTCATAGACGAAAGCACTAGAGATTAGTAGGTCATCACAAGTGATGGTCTTCTCTGCTACTGGAGGTGTCTTCTCATCGTTACCTAATATGGACTGTCCAGGGACATGGAATTCCGCTTTGGTTCTACCTGTGTAGATGAACTGTAAAGACTTACCATTCTTTAGGGTACGTCTTGTAACAAGATCTCTAGCGATTGTATTACGCTGGAAACCTTTGAACATCTCACCTGAGAACAGCTTTAAGTAAAGGGCTCTTCTCGCTGTGGTAGTGGAATCAGCACCGTTGTCGGCACCCCCCCAAATCGGTCCATTGGCATTGGCAGTCGTTGCCTGTTGGGCCATTGTTAATTAAAAGATTGTATGTGTATCTATCTTACGTACGTAAATTTTTTGATCATTTTGTTGTGGTCTATCCCACCGTCTAGACGGCTAATGGTATCCTCCGTAGAGGGCAAAAGCCAATGAAAAGGGAGTCCTACTCTGAGGTGCTCCCTTCCCTGTTTAGCTCATTAGAGCTTCTTCTAAGGAATTGTAATCAATTTCCTTTTCTTCTTTTTCCTCAACTTTTTGTTCAGGTTCGGGTGAGTAGGGTACTGGATGTGCAGTACCTAACCCACCACCTTTAGGTGATTGTTGTCCCATTAGAAACTATACTTAACGCCAAGTTTACTACCATAAGAATTGGAAGTATCGCCTTCAGCTGTTAAGAAAGAAACTTCACCATACACACCTAGTTTCTCAGTAGCATCTACTGATGCTCCAAGCTTACCAGAAAATTGTGTAGTACCATCAACAGCATCACCGTTGATGAAAGCAGGACCGCCTTGAATGTAGTAACCAAGCTGACCAACTTCACCTTCCCAACCAACGTGAGCGTCAGTAGTTCTAGATGTAAAGTCAGATCCTGTGTAGGATGAGTTAGCTTCTACGTTAACATAAGGACCTGCCATTGCAGGAGTCGAAGCGAGAGTTGCCGCTAGGGCTAGTGCAAATTTTTTCATTAATTAAGATTTGATTGTTTTAGTGTAAGTGATACCACGATACTTTAGTTTTACAGTCATTGTAATTCCTTAGTACCAAGACCCCGTTCCATGCCTTGGCTTCATGCGTCCATAAAATTACGGATGAACGGACGTGGTATTATTTTTTCTTTGTACCCTTTACAGGAGGGCGACCTTTTTTAGTACCGTAAGTACCTTTACCCGAGGGCATATTCTTTCTCCGTTGTAGATGCTAGATCAAGTGGAAAGTTGTGAGCATTACGCTCATGCATTACTTCCATTCCTAGGTTTGCACGGTTCAAGACATCTGCCCAAGTGGGGACAACTCTACCGCTGGAATCAACGACTGACTGATTGAAGTTAAAGCCGTTAAGATTAAAAGCCATAGTGGCGATTCCCATAGAGGTAAGCCATATGCAAGTGACGGGCCAAACAGCAAGGAAAAAATGAAGAGCACGACTATTGTTAAAACTAGCATATTGGAAGATAAGTCT
>VTLG01006827.1_pt1 | contig 10328 bp, 8 predicted proteins | sample 4694571 | NCBI WGS metagenome assembly VTLG01 (sample SAMN12604809, study PRJNA352737) | marine metagenome | biome: ENVO:00000447; feature: ENVO:00000209|ENVO:00000569|ENVO:01000036; material: ENVO:00002151; isolation source: viral sequences binned using virsorter ... | reverse complement strand
TTGTAAATCATATTGCTCATTAAACTGAGCTATCTGAGTATTTAATTGGTTATTAAATTTAGCTGCATCTATAGCGTTAGCTTGATTCATGGCTGTCATTCTATTAGCTTCAGTAGCATTAAATTGTTCCATAGCATTATGCTGCTGTGAATTAAACTGCTCAATTTGTGCAGCTAAACTTTCGCTAAACTGCGTCATTTGATTATCAGATGTAGCTCCAAATTGTCTTGCTGCATTCGCAGCCGCCTGATTAGATAATACCCGCTGTTGCTCTACTTGAGTATCTAGTATTAACGCCTGTTGTTCGTTACTCAGATCAGCCATGTCTCGCTGTAAAAAGTTCTGAGCTTGTGTAATTTCTAATTTAGTTCTTTGGTCTACTGCCGCCATATCTAAACTTGCAAGGGCTGTAGCATTTTGCATAACTGCTTGTTGTCTAGCATTAAAGTCTGTTAGCTCTACAGTCTGCATAAATCTACTATTAGCCAATTCTATTTGCTGTTCAGCACTAAACTTAGTTAAGTCCATACGTGCATTCATTGAAGCATTCTCAACTGCTCTTTGTTGATCAGCACTTAATAAAGCTACACCCATACTCTCGGCTATGCGGCCCTGAGTAAGATTTGTCTGCATCCTTGCATTTAAATTGGCTAATCTTGTTTGCTGATCTGCCGACAACGATTCCGAATCAGCTTGATTCATTGCAGTTAAATTAGCTAATTCCATTTGCTGATCATTAGAAAGATTAGCAAGCTTCATTTGCTGATCAAAGGCTGCATTCTTAGATAGAAAATCAGCAGCCATTTGCATATTTACAAGACGCTCTTGATTTTCAGCAGTCATATTCTGCTGTTGAGTCTGGTTCTTTATTTCTAACTCAGCTAATTCTACCTGTTGTTCATTAGCTAAATTCTGAGCTTTAAACGCATTCTCAGCTTGTTTGTTCAGTTCGGCAGTTCTTTGAGTATTTTGAAGATTTGTCATCCTCACTTGTTGCTGTTGTTGAAAAGATAGTGTATCTCTATCCTGATCAAACTGACTTTGAAGAACATTTAAATTTTGTGCAAACTGAGCAGTCTGAGATTCAGTTGCTTGGCGATTTGCTAAGTTATTCATTCTTCTAGTAGAATCTAGTTGCGCCCTTGCTAGTTCTGCTTGTTGCTGATTTGATAATCTTTGTGACCAATTAGCTTGTATAGCTTGTGCATTACTTTGAGCTATAGGTAAAGCACTTTGTATAATAGCATTAAATAAAGCATCTCGTCCTACTGTAGAAGCATCTATCCCTCGTTGTGCCATATTCTGATTAACTGTATCATACGCAGGTCTAGCCCATACTGGTATCTCTCCTGTTTCTATACCTGCCATTAAGGTTTGCATTTGTGAAGATACTAAGGCTTCTGGTGGTAATGCTGCTACTGCGGCCACTACCTCTGGCTCTACGTTATCTACCTGTGCATTAAAATCGGCAGGATTCTGTACCATAGTTTTTGCTAAATTAGATTCAATATTTCCGGTTTCGGCAACGAAAGCAACGGCCGCATCGGAAGCAGCTTGCCCTGTAACCTCACTTCGTTTATAGGCTTCGTATCCTCCTATATCGTCTATAATCTTTGCTGCATCTGAGTTTTGAGAAGTGCCTGTTATAGCTTCTCTGCTTGCTGCTTCGGCTTCTTTAGTTGGAGAAACATTTACAGCCTTCCTAAAATCTACTTCGCCTACTGAAGCTGCATCGGATATAAAATCTTTTGTAGCTACTTGAGCCATTGCCTGTGGTCTAATAGTACCAAACTCAGCAGCCTCCGCTCTTTCAGTTAATTTTCGTATCTCATCTATATCAACTTTTCTACTTCTATCACTTGTAGCCCACTGAGGATTATTATTTATTTCATTAACTAAATAGGCTTCGTAATCTTCAGCTTTAATTTCACCTGCCTCTGCCGCTGTCCTTAAATTAGTAACAGCCTCATTCATAATACTCGTAGTTACACCCGTAGGTGGTTGTATATCTACATAGGCATCTAGCTTTTGTATATCTGCATCTGCCGTAACGCCTGACTCAACATCTAATCCTACTGCTTCGCGTTTATCAACTAATAGATCAGGATCAACACGCTGATAATCTTTTACTATAGCCCCCGGAACTCTCTGCGTTGATTCATCTACTTCAGTAGCAGGATCATCTACTTTTCTTAAATCAATTTTATCTAGTTGTTCTTTTGTTTTTTTATCTAATAATGATTTTCTAGTAGCTTCGTAAACTCCTTCAGTAAAAGGATCTTCTACTGTAACTTCTTCACCTGCTTTAACTTGTTTCATTCTATCCCATTCTGCTTGAACTTGGGCCGGAGTAGCACCAAACTGTGCAGCAATTTGTTCTACTGTCATAGCTCCACTTTCTAAAGCATCATAGACTTGATCAACTTCAAATTGCGTGTAGTCAGCATCAGCCGGAATATCAGTAACCGCTGTAGCAAGAGGATCGGGTTCAGGTTCGGGATCGGGGTCAGGGTCAGGATCGGGATCAATGTCAGGATCAGGTAGAACTATTTCAGGTATTTCAGGCTCTCCATTAATGTATGTTTCAGGAGTATCTCTTCTTGTAATAAAATCTTGATCACCTTCTGTTAATCCTCTAGCGGCTGCTCCCCACTCATAATCAGCATCTCCTTCTGAGGCATATGGAACATTTGTAGTTTGGTCAACACTAACATAAGGAGAAGTATTATATGGAATAAAAGTTTCTCCCTTATCTGCATCGGGTTGAATAGTTTTAGTAGCTCCTACAGGATCAGCAGGAGCAACAGGCCGCCCAGTAATAGGATCAGGGGGCGTAGCAAGACCTGTTGCTTTATTTGCAACTGCTTGAGAATTTATAGCTTGTAAGTTTTGCTTTACATAATCTTCTGTAACCCCATATTGTGAAGCTAGTTGAGCAGCAGTTATTTTACCTGTATTAAGATCAGCAACAGCTTGATTTACATCTGCTTGAGTATAGCTAGGGGTTGTTGGTTTTGCGGGTTGAGGTTTAGCTTGAGGAATATTTGAAGTTCCTCCATTCATCATATAGTCTTCACCTTCGCCTTCATATCCACCATAACCACCGCGCTGATAATTAACTCTACCGCCTTTAGTATAGTCTGCTCTTTTTCTATATGCTCTTTTTCTAGCCATAATTATTTCTCTCTTTGAACACCTTTAACTTTCTCCATAGTCCTTAGTCCACCTAAACCAAGCATACCTAGAAGTACAGGCATCATAGTTGCTAAATCAATTAATGGGATTATTATTTCTGTATCTGCTAATGCTAAAGCAAAATTAGTAAAAGGAATTATGAGAAAATTTCCTATCATACCTAAACAACAAGACCAACCGATTGCTGGCCTCCAACCCGCCACAAATAAACTAGTATGTGCGGCCTCCTGTTTATTAATTTCTAGTTGAGCCTTTATACTTTCTTGAGCATGTCTTTCACTCATGGTAGCTATTTCATGTGCTAACAAAGCTCTTTGATCTTTGTCTTCTACAAATTTATCTAAGATACTAGATACAGGCTCAATTAATTTATCTACTAATCCAATCATAATTTATTTCCTTTTAAATCATTATTGCTATTGTTAGTGCGATTGCAACTAGAACTCCTAAATAAACTAACGCTCTATTTTTTAAAGTAGACCGTTCATCTAATTTGTCTTTTGTTCTAGCTAAAAAGCCTTGACATTTTTCTAATAGTGCATTTAAAGCAGTCAACATAATTATTTCCCCCATCCCATATAGATACCCACTGCGAGTGCAGTAAGTAGTGCTGTCGTTACCATTCTAGTTATCGTTTGACCTACTGTAGCTTTTGTAATTCTCCAAGTGTCTAGTAGTCCTCTTAATTCTTTAACATCATCATAAGCTTCTTCATCAGATAAGCCTATTTCTTTTAAAGCCTGTTTAGCTCCTCGTTGGGCCGCTAAATCAATAATCTGTTTTAATTCTTCATCAGTCATAATACTTATCTCTTTTAATTACTCAGGTATAATAATAGAAGTGGCACTCAAAATAACTATAACGCATAACAATAATGTTCCACCTATAATAAAAAAATCAATCATTGCTGCTTTTGCTTGTGCCTTCTCTTTTGCTGCGGCTATTCTAGCGTTTCTTATTCTGGTTCTTTCTCTAACCATGTTTTCCCATAAATGTCCGTTGCCTGTCCATAGGAAGATATTCTTTAGGTCACGTTCAAGTTGCTCTGCTTTTTGTTTTTGGAGGGTAATCTCTAAAGCTTGAGCCTCTACTGATCTACCTCCAAATAATTTTGCGATCTTCGAGGGGTTAGTAGCCTGTTGTTCTATTACACTAATTTCTTCACGGGCATCCCAAAACTTTCCAATAGCTTTAGTCAGGTCTTGCATCTCTCGACCTTTTTGAACAGAAGCTTTAATAAAATTAAAAGCTGAGTTTGCCGCAGCTACTGCCGCTATAATTTCTGCTGCCATTAGTCGTAAATCCTTATATTAGGTTGTTCAGGATCAACAAGAACTGGTTTGCAAAATGCACTTACTTGCTGTGTACTTGGTGATCTTCCTCTTGTAAGTTTATTAGAATACCAGTTACAAGTAAGAACAGATCGAAAACATAGAGCTTCTTCGCAGGTATCGCTTTGAATTTCTCCTCCGATAATAAGAACTAATACAAATACGTGTATCATTTATCATGGCTCTGTGGGCCAAGTAATACTATTAGGAAATCCATTTTGAGCCGGAACATCACGCAAGGCTTGTCTATATGCAGCCCATGCTGTAGACATTGTAACATCTGAAAGTCCTAGCCAATCTGTTTTAGATAGTCGCTCATTCCTATCCTTTCTTACTGCTTCGGCTGCTGCGGCATCTAGTAATGCTTGATATGCTGTTTCTTGTTCTGATTTAGTTTCATCATCATTATCAGAAAACATATCTTTTTCTATCCACTTTTGAACCCAATAATTATTTGAATCTTGCTCAACTCCATTTCTAACAACTTCTTTATAATCACTAGAGGGTGTTGGTTTTGGTGTTTCTAACACAGGATCAATACCTAAAGCATCATAAGCATTATCATTCCATACTTTAGGAAGTGAAATATTAGGGTTTCTTTCTTTTGCTTCAGTTTTAGAAATCAGATCACCGCTTGATCTTTCACGATATTCCATTTTTATCTCCTATGCTATTGCTAAATAAATATAGCTTTTATCAGTATCATTAGAATTTAATTCATTACTACCTCTTTTAGCTGTAAATCCTGTTGAAGAAGGATAAACATTTAAATCAGAATCAGATAGTTCTGCGTTATCATCATTCCATTGTAATGTTTTATTATCGTCATTTGATGTCATTCCTCTGGCTGTATCAAAAACTAACCAATCTGTAGTAGTAACATTACTACTTTTAACCAGTAAAAATCTAGGCGAGAAACCAGTAGTAACTGCTATATTATTAGAGCCGTCAGAATCATAAGTACCAACTTTACAAATTCCATCTACATTACCAAAAATATAAGCTACATATTTCAAACCACTACTTCCATTAACATCTTCATTATTACCTAAATAAATAACACTTGAAGTTGGCGTGTTCCCATTCCAACGTGTATCAGTTTCTCCTGTTCCATCATCCCACGCAGGATTTTGACCAGTACCTCCTGCTCCGTTAGATACCATGTATTTTCCATTTCCTAAAACTTCCCAGTAACTAATCCAAGACCTAGAACCATTATATCTTTTAATAATTACTAGTTTAGGTACTGCACCTAAATTATGTTTTAACTGACGGCCCTCAGTAGCGTTTCCAGAATAAGTTACAATATCAAAAAAACCTTTAGCCCTTTTAAATGAATATGTAACATGGTTTCTACTTCCTGCCGCATGAGTATAATAATACATTGTTCCATTATATTCGACATCTACTCCTTCCATAAAATCAAAAGCTGAATTTGATGCGCCATCACCTGTAGGGTGTCCCGCACTTTCTTCAGTTAATAATGAGTTTCCTTTACCTCTTAATCTATCAAATGTATGAAATGCATAACTTGTATCTGCTAGGGCTTTATGCATAAAAAGATCAACAGGAAAACCAGTTCCTCCGTTACTTCCACCATTTATAATAGTTCTATTAGCCGCTGTACCACTACCGCTTGTTAATCCTGCATCTTGATAAGCATAAGGGCTAAAAACATCTGTTCCTGCTTCTGGTGGTTTATGCGATCTTCGTATAGCTATATAAATATAAGTTCCGCTTGCAACATAACCCGCACCACCAATACCCTCAGCACTTATTCTAATATCTCTACTCTCTGGTGTTACATTTTCATTTGCATCTAGTATTTCGCCATCTCTTTCGATACCATGCAAAGGACGAATATTGTCTACTATCATCCAATCGCCATGAGTTGTACTATTAGTTCTTTTAATCATTAACCACTGTGGTTCCCATCCCAGATCAACAGAAATTACAGCAGAACCATCGGCTGTGGTGTTTCCGCATTTAATTATTGACTCATCAGAATTTTCGCCAAAAGATTCTTCATTATGAGCAAATAAATAAGCCACATAAGTTGCTTGATCAGTATTAACTTGTGATGCTGTACCTACAGAAAAAACGGTTGCTGTTGGTGCTGTGTCGTTCCAATAAGTATCGCTGTCTGCTTCTACTGCATTAGAATCTAAAGCATGATATTTTGTTTCAGGACTACTGCCTCCATTAGAACCTCTATGATAAACAGCCCAAGCTGTAGTACTATCATATTTTTTAATAATTATACAACCCGGAGTACTTCCTAAATTATGAGAAATAGTTCTAGCACTTCCATTTCCTGTATAAGTTACAATATCAAAAAACTTCTCAGTTTTTCGGAATGTCCAAGAAACTATATCTTCTCCATCTTTATTAACATCATTATCTGTACCAATATCAAACCCATCATCATTAAAATCCGTTACAATAGTTGTTTGGGTTCCTTGACTACCCTGCGTATGTGAATATATTTGTTTATTTGCGCCCCTTGCTGTATCAGTTAATGTATGACCAAGTGCTGAAGTCCTGTTCTTAATCCAAACAAGACCTCCTTCGCCAGAAAGATCAATGCCGTTAGTAATAGCTCTATTAGTGGCATTGCCTTCCCAAACTGTAGTAGAAAATATATCATCTACATAAACAGGATCAGCAGCACCACCTGCCGCAGCATATAATAATTTTTTAGACCCACTCATATTACTTTAAGTCCTGTCCGGCAACAAAGCCATACCATATAGTACCGCCATCAATAGTTATAAACACAAAATAATCAACCCCATTGTTAGCACTAGTCAATGTCGGAGCCGTTCCTCCAACCCAATCTACACTTCCGGGCCAAGTAATCGCCCTTGCACTTGAATCCTGCTTTGTCTGTAATGTAAATATAGAAGCATATCCACTACTTGCCGGATTAGAAAAAGTATAAGTTACATTCTCAGTAAGATCGTGATAAAAATTTGTACCTGCATTTAAATCTATTGTAGCAGCATTAGATGAGGAAGTAAGAGTTGTAGATTCTTCTTGAATACCATTATCAAATTTTACTACACCATTAGCATCTGCTGTAACGGCTTTAGAAGCTGCTGAAGTTCCTAACGTAGTAATATCTAAATAATTTAATTCGGTAGCAGTAGCAGTAACACCATCTAAAATATTTAATTCGGCGGCTGTGCTTGTTACGGCTGTACTACCTATAACAAGCCCACTAGCAGGAACAACAACTCTGGCAGCACCACCTAGAATTAAATCATCTGCTGATGTGTCCCATAACATATAGGCACTTGCTGTATCCCCAAAGAATTTAACATCATACCCTGTATCATCAACACCTACAGTAATAGTATTATCAACTTGTATAGCACCATCAAGATTTGTCGTTCCTGAAACTGTTAGCCCATCTGTAGTAACTGTTCCATCAAAATATGCATCTTTCCACTCAACTCCGCTTGCTCCTAAATCTACATCATTATCTGTTTGTGGACCAAATATCCCATCAGCTACATAAACTTGTTCTGCATTAGCAGCATAAAAATGAATTTCATCAGCAGTTTCAAAATCTATTTTAGTCTGATCATCTTCACCAATCTTTATATCTGTTGCAAGTAAAGAAGTAATTCCTGTTTGTGCTGCATCAACAGTAAAAGTTAAATCATAGGGATCGCCATCTGTGCCATTGTCTGTATCAGTCCAGTTTGTTGTAATACCTGATCCAATAAACTTTACTTCTTTAGCATTAGAGACAGTTACTTCAGTACCGTCATCATCTTCAAGAATAAAATTACTCATTGTACCTGAACCAGATGTTTGACTGTCTACATAGGCTTTCACAGATTGCTGTGTAGGTACAAGAGTTGCACTATCTGAAGACATATTATCTTCATCAACCCAAGCAGTAACTCCTATTGTTCCATCAGATAATGTTCCATAAGTTACTGTACCAGATGCCGTAACACCAGTACTTGATAACAATCCAGTAGAAGGATTATAAGTTAAATCACCATCAGATTCTAAACCTAAGTTGCCGCCATCAAGATCACCACCTGCTGTAAAGATAAGGGCATTATTTTCATTCGTATTTTCATTATCTGTTATAGTTACTGTTGTTGCTATAGCGGCGGTTCCAGTTGTATCCTGATTTAGTGTTCCAACTGTAAAGTCTAGTGTATTATCACCATCTTGATATGCTACAGTTATACCTGATTCTGTATTTGAACTAACCATAGCACCAACAGTATCAGCAATATATTCGTTTAGGGCTGTACCATCAACTGTAATTGCATCTGCTTCAAGTGTACCATCTATATCAGCATTACCTGAAATATCAAGTGATCCTGCATCTAGCTCTCCTGAAATTGTCAGAAGACCACTAGAAGGGTTATATGTAAAGCCCGTATCGCTTTCTGCTCCTTGACTTCCGGTAGCTCCATCCACAAATACCGGGTATACAGTTTCATCTGTACTATTATTTGCCGATACCGTGAAATTATCTGCTGTGCCTGTAGTATCTTGGTTGAGAGTACCTATTACAAAATCTAGAGTATTATCTCCGTCTTCATAAGTAACTGTAATATTTGTCTCAGTATTAGAGCTAACCATAGCTCCTACTGTGTCTGCTATATATTCGTTTAAGGCTGTTCCATCTACAGTATAAGCATCTGCTTCAAGTGTACCGTCAATATCTGCATTACCGGATATATCTAATGTAGCTGCATCTAATTCGCCTGATATAGTGATATTAGTACCACCTGTCATAGCACCATCCATTGCGACAGCACCATTAATATCAATAGTAGTAGCATTAATTTCTATTTCAGTATCAGAAACTAAATCTAAAACTCCATCTGCTGATTGATAAATATATGTACCTGAATCACCAAATTGTAATTGATCGGTACTAGAAAGCAGAAGACCTGTATCAACTACATGAGTTAAAGATACGTCTTGGTCATCTCCAAAATATACTACAGCCCCATCAGCAAGATAAAGATCACTAAATTCTAAAGCCGTTGTTCCAAGAGCCGCCCCATCTGAAGCATCTGGAACAAAAGCGGTATTGGCTGTGATGGTTGTACCTACAATCGTAGTTGCTGAACTTGCACCAATAGTAGCTCCATCTACTGTACCACCATTAATGTCGGCTGTATCAGCAACCAAAGCATCAGTTGTAACTGTTCCATCAAAGTAAGCATCTTTAAATTCTAAAGAGCTTGTTCCTAAATCAATATCATTATCTGTAACAGGAACAATAGCTCCATCTTGGATACGAATTTGTTCTACAGCAGCACTAGAGACTTCTACAAAGAAACCCCAACGATTATTTGTACTGTCTGCTACAATCTTATTTAAAAAATCTTGATCTCCTATAGTATGTATATTACCGCCTTCTCCTGTTGTACCATCATGTTGGTGACCTGTAGTACTACTGGAAGCATATGAAAACGCAGTTAGAAGCCTATTAAATTCATCATTAAATAAAGCAGCAGTAATAGTATCTCCATCTGCCATAGAGCTTTGTCTTACATAACTTGTACCCATTATTATCTCCTACCGGAAGGTCTATAATCTACATATATACCATTTATTGAATAAGGTGCGCGAGTATCCTGACTATATACTTTAAAGGCTACATTATGTCCACTTCCTTGTACTGCCTGTCTTGCCATAGGATCACTCGATGCTCCAAATACTGCTGTATTAAAAGTTGAATCCCCAAATACTGCCGGGGTTGGAATTGAATCCATTGTATATACAGGAGGTTGAGGTCTATTAGTATCATCAAAATCATAC
>VTLG01016072.1_pt1 | contig 10329 bp, 4 predicted proteins | sample 4694571 | NCBI WGS metagenome assembly VTLG01 (sample SAMN12604809, study PRJNA352737) | marine metagenome | biome: ENVO:00000447; feature: ENVO:00000209|ENVO:00000569|ENVO:01000036; material: ENVO:00002151; isolation source: viral sequences binned using virsorter ... | reverse complement strand
AGATCGCTGGTATCAAGATCTACAAGTCAATGAACATTCCGTTCCTTGGCAAATATGGTACTGCTTATGGCGGTACAACTGGTGTAACTGATCCTGGTAGAACAGGTTCATTCGTCAGTGTGACTCCAGAGGATGCCTCTGGCGCACAAACAGGTATCAAGAACGACTACGGTACAAACAGTGAGCTAGGAGCTAAGTCATGTGGAATCATATTCCAACGTGAAGCTGCTGGTGTTGTAGAAGCAATTGGACCTCAAGTACAAGTAACCAAAGGAGATGTATCGGTCATCTACCAGGGAGATGTTATTTTAGGACGTCTCGCCTGTGGTGCCGACTATGTTAACCCAGCGGCTGCTGTAGAATTATATGTAGGCGCATCTGCACCTTCAGCATTCTAAGTTTTAAGGGGAGTCTTTATGGCTCCCTTTTTTTTATTCATAAATATTTATACCTATGGCATTTCCTACCACTAACGCTGTAACAGAATTACCTGCAATAAATCAAATACTAGCGAGCTGTGGTCAGGCTCCAGTAACTACTCTCGATTCAACCAACCCAGACGTTGCGATTGCATATGACACCCTCTTAGAAGTATCGAGAGAAGTACAAGCAGAGGGATGGAGCTTCAATAAGGAAGAGCATTATGATTTCACACCTGATAATAATGATGAAATAGTTATCCCTGATAACATTCTTCAATTAGACCTACATGACAATACAACCAATGCAGGTAAAGATGCGATAAGAAGAAACAACAAATTATACGACAAATATAATCACACTTTTAAATGGACTAATGGAGCTGTTTCCTGTGATGTCACATGGTTCTTTGATTGGGTTGATCTACCACAACCTATAAAGGATTACATAACTTCCAGAGCAGCAACAGTTACGTCCAGCCGAATAGTTGGAGATCAAGGACAATATCAAATGCTTCAACAAAAAGAAGTGTATATGAGAGCTATGGCTATGGAGTATGAAACCAATCAAGGTGATTATTCATTCTTTGGTAAACCTTCAAACAATAGATCTTATGTCAGTTATGAACCCTACAAAGCACTTATGAGATAATGGCAGCTGTAAGTCAACGAGTAGATAACTACCTTGGTGGTGTATCTAAACAAAGCGATAGTAAAAAACTTCCAGGTCAAGTTAAAGAATGCATTAATGGTTTCCCTGATGTAACTCTAGGCTTATGTAAACGACCTGGATTTAAGTTTATATCTAAATTAAAAACTACTGGAGGATCTGATTTTTCAGGTACTCAATTAGATGGTGGTAAGTGGTTTTATGTCCACAGAGATGCAGATGAAAAATACATTGGATGTATCACACCTAAGCCAAATAGTGGTAACGGAGCTATTCATATATGGAATGCAAGTACTGGTGCAGCTTGTACAGTTACATACAGTGGTGCAGCTCAAAGTTACTTAACTGGTACTAAGTTTAATTATGACGTTTTAACGGTACATGATTCTACAATTATCACTAATAACTCAGTCACTGTAACTAAGCAAGCTGACCCTACTTTTGTTGAACGTACTAGAGCAACAATACTTTTAAATGGTGTAGCTACTGAGATAGTTAGTGAAACATTTGTTGTAACTATCAAGATTGATAGCACTACACATACCTGTACTTATAACTCAGGAGCAACAGATGACTTTGATGCTGTATTAACTGGTGTTAAAGCACAGATAGATGCTAAAAGTATATCTGGTTTAACAGTAACTAAATATGCTAACTCACTACAATTAGATTGTGTAAGAAGTGGTACCAGAACTCCTTTTCAAATTGATGCTAAAGGTGGTGCTACAAATAATAATTTAGATGTCTTTCAAGATTGGTCTAGTAATGTATCTAATCTACCAGCTCAATCTTTTAACAACCATGTTATTGAGATAATCAATAGTCCTGATAATCCAGATGATAATTACTTTAGTAAGTTTGTTCAGAACGATCCTTCAAGTGGATTTGGTCTTGGTTATTGGAAAGAAACAATCAGTCCTAAAGCATCACCTGGATTAAATAAATCAACGATGCCTCATCGTTTGATGAATACAGGTACTAATGCATTTACATTTGAGCAGATCCCTTATAGTGACAGGGATGTTGGAGATGATAATACTAATAGTCACCCATCATTTTTAGGACAAAAAATTCAGCAGGCATTTTTCCATGGATCAAGATTAGGTTTCTTATCTACAGATAATGTCTCTATGAGTAAATCAAAAGAGCCATTCAACTTTTATCACACATCAGCTAGAACTATTACAGAAGCTGATCCAATAGATATAAGTGTTGCATCTATTAGACCGGCTGTACTCCATGCTGTTATACCTACAACTCAGGGTTTGATTCTATTTTCTAAGAATCAGCAGTTCTGGATGTATTCAGAGAGTGGTCCATTAAGTCCTACTACTTCTAAAATTAGAGCCATATCAAACATGGAAATGGATACTGATGTTGATCCTATCGACGTTGGTACTCACATGAATTTCATCAGTAAAACTCCCAGTTATACCAGGGTGTTTGCTATGCAGACACGAGGTTTAGCTGAATCACCTACTGTTCTTGATATAGGAAGAGTTGTAAATGAGTGGATAACTATTGATGTAGATACATTGATATCTAGTGTGCAGAATGAATTTATTGCTATGTCCAGTCAGAGTAGCGATAAGATCTTTTTCTATAAGACTTACTCTGATGGTGAAAGCTTATTAATGGAGTCATGGTATAACTGGCAATTACCAGGAACTGTTCAAACTATTGCAGTTGATCAGGATGAGATGTACTCCGTTACTAAGCAAGGTAATCAATACACACTGCAGGTAGCAAACCTAAGTCAAAGTCCAGAACAAGCTATTATTGTTAACAACCAAGGTCAGAAGGTTAACCCTTGTATTGATCTATATAGTCAAGCGAGTTCAGTTGTTTACGATTCAGCTAACCGTAGAACTAAATGCTATATACCATATGCAAACTTAACTAATAAGAAACCCATTGTTGTTATAGCTGGTAGTACTGTTGCTGGTACGTTTGCTGAGTCAGGTTTCACTATGACTCCAGAGACAGGAAGTGATGGTAGTGGAGATTTCTTTATTGTTCCTAAACGAGACTTCTCTTCAATAGCTAGTGATGTATATGTTGGATATAGATATGACTTTGATATACAACTCCCAAAAGTTTATTATCAATTAGATCAGGAAGGTAAGAGTAGAGACTATGCAGCTAACCTAACGGTTGCAAGATTAAAGTTTGATATTGGTCTATCTGGACTTATGTCATTCAAATTAAAAGCAAAAGGAAGATTAGCAGGTAGTAAGGAGTACACAGGAGACGGTACAACTAGAGATTTCCCTTGGACTCCAAATGACCTTGACTTTCAAAACAGAGAAGAGGTCAAGGTAAAACTAAACAATGTGGTTACGACTGCATATACCTTCTTAAGTGATAGTTCTATTAGATTTAATTCTGCACCTGCTAATGGAGATAAAATACTAATCTATTTGGATGAATGGTATAGCTTACAATCTGCTATTACAGCTGATTTAGATTTAGCAGATGATGTTCCTTTAAATGAATCGACTGTATTCAGTATTCCTATTCATCAAAGAACAGAGAACTTTAACATAAGAGTCTTTAATGACTCACCATTCCCCGTGTCTTTGAACTCGATGATGTGGGAAGGAAACTACTCACCGAGATTTTATAGGAGGACTTAAATATGGTATGGGGAGCAATAATAGGAGGAGCTGTATCACTTATTGGTGGTATGCAAGCACGAAGTGCTGCAAAATCTGCTAGATCTGATGAGGAGGCATTCCTTAGAAAAAGGTATGAAGAATATGATCTTCCTGGTTGGGAGATGCAGAAGGAAAGACTTGAAGCTGGTAGAGATGAACAAGTAAGAGCTATTGATCTTCAGATAAAGAATGAGAAGAGATTAGGTAAATTTAAAGATACGAATGCTCTTAGAAACTATCAACAAGATCTGAAGATAAGGCAGTATGGGATAGAACAACAAGATAGATTATTTAAAAAGTCAGAAGAATTATATGCTGCAGCTCTTGGTTTAAATAGAGAAAGTGAAATTGATGCACAGAGAAGAACTCAAATGCAGTTCGATGAAACTGTACAGAAATATGCTTTTCAAAATGAAGACTCAGTTATTGAAAATATAATTACTAAAGGTCAAATAGATGCTAAAGGTCAAACTGGTCGAAGTGCAGCTAAACAAACACAATCGTTAATGGCTGATCTTGGTAGGCAACAAGAAATTATGACTGCATCTTTAGTTAGTGCAGGAATTAATACACGTATGACCTTAAATGATATAACAAGACAACGGAAGATAGCTGATAGGCAAGCCTACGCTCAACGTATGCTTAAACCAGAGGCACCTCCAGAAGCATTAGTACCACTTGCACAGATATATGCTGAAAGAGCATATCCTAGAGAACTAGAAGATTTTGATTTTGGTCCTAAACCAATTCCAGGTGCAGCGACTACACAAGTACCTAGTATGTTCGGTGTATTAGCTAATGCTGTAGGTGCAGGATTCTCTTCATATGCATCCAGTACAGCTGGTAGCGGTAACTTTAAAGCACCAGGTTATACACCACAGGCACAAGGTACAAATGCTTTTGGAGGTTCTTACTCAGGTCAAGTACCTACATCTAGTTGGACTCAATTTTAAATACTAAAAAACAACAATGGCAAAAGTACAATTCCAAGGGTACGCCCAAGGGAAAGGCTTTAGCAGTATTGATCCTGGTTATGCAGAACTCTCTCGTACGCGAGAGAAGTTTCAAGAAGATTTATCTAACGTAAAAGATCAGCAAAGAAAAGCTGAACAAAGGGATGCAGAAGCTGAAGCCAACCTCGAAAGAGTGATGAGAGATGAGGAAGCTAATCGTAAAGAGATATACATAGAAGATAAGGTTATCTCTACACGAGAACGAGCACTCGAAAAGAATAGATCAACATTCACCCAAAACTTTAAAGCTAAGCAAGCAGAATCTGAGCAAAAGTTAAAAGACTTCCAAAGTATTCTTCAATTCAGTAAGACTGCAGCTGAAAGTTTCCAGACAATACAAAAGAAGAACTGGGATGCTACAGCTGAACAAGCTTATAACTACTACATGACTCATGGTTTATCCATTGAGGATCAGATGAAGCTTGATTTGATAGAAGATAAGGAATGGAAAACTGGACAAGACTTTGAGCTATTAGCTCAGAAGATGCAGGAAGAGGGCTATACACATCAGGAAGTAAGTTACGTTAGAGGTAAGAACAAAGCAGCTGACTATGGTCGTTTAAAAGCCTACTCAGTTATGGCTGGTAATCAATTTGGTGCTTGGGCTAATGCTCAACTTGCCAAGATGGATTACAAAACACCTGAGCAAAAGCAAGCTGCACTAGAAGTTTTAAGGATTGAATATTTAAAAGCTCATAACTTATATGGTGTTAGTTCGGATTTCTTAAATCCAATGTTTAGCAAGATGCGATCTGCATCTGATCAAATCATTGGAACAGCTCAACTACAAGAATCTATTCAATTAGGTGAGACAAGAGTTAATCAAGCTACCGAAGTTTTGATGGGTTTTATTGATAATCCAGAGACTAGATCTAATGCACTACTTGGTCTTTATCAAGCTAACTCTATGAAGTTAAATGCTAGAGGTTTAAGGATTTCACCAACTCAGGCTAAACAACTTACATTTGAATCTCTTGCAGATATTAGTAATTTCCCTAGTGATGAAGCTGTAATACAACTATTAAATAGTACTCAATTTGCTGATCAAAATAAAAGTTGGGCTGAAGCTAATCCTGAACAGGTAAACGATCTTATACTTAAGAGAACTAAAGCTAAACAACTTAGAGATCAAAACACCAAACTAGTAGTTGAAGCAAAGAAGAAAGAAGAAAAGGAAACATTCAAAGCTTTCTTAGATGATCCAACCAGATGGAATGGAGATCAACGAGTAGTACAACAAGGTATAGATCAACTCAGAGCTAGTGGTCATACAACTGAGGAATTAGCTGAATTCTTACCTTACTTAGATCAAAGTGTACAAGGTAGAAATGATGGAGATTACCATTTATCACACATCAATGGGTTAATTGAAGATCATAGATTAACTACTGCAGATCTAAAAGGTCCATTTGTACCACAAGGTTTAAAAGAAAAGCACTGGAAGAAAGCTGTTGAGAATGAGGCAATATTTAAAGCTGCAAAGATCAAACAAAACATCAAACCAGCTCTTAAAACTGCACTAAGAAATGCATTAAAATTAGAAAGTCTTGATTCTAAATCTCATAGTAGTCTTGAGCAAGCTTTATATCACGCTGAGACTGAATTCCGTGAACAGCTACTTAATGATGTTACTGCTAAAGATGCACTTAAAAATGTCATTGATGATATAGATAAGGGTATTGGTAAGTTTAGTGTCGTTAACCCTGGAGACAAAGGTGCTGATCCTTTGATGTCATTCTTTGGTTCATTCGTACCTGGATCACATCAAAACGCTGCAAAGGTAACTCCTACTGCTACAACTGATGAAAGGATAAGAGTTATAGATAAGGTTGATGCAGATCCAAACATATTAACTAAGGAATTATTAATACATCCAGAACGTCTCACAGAGATCCGTGATGCCATTGCAAATGGTAAATCATATAGATTACCTGAGATATGTTTTGACTTGTCACAGGCTGATCCAGAGAGGTTTGGGAGTCCTTTAGATGTATGGCATACACAGCTCAAAGCAGCTGATTTAGATTCATTAGGTTTAAAGATAGAGAACTTCCACGAGACTTTATTTAGAGATACAGCTGAACCTCTAGGTAAGAAAATGCTTAAGAATTTAAAAACTAAAGCTGATTTTAGGAAAGTACTTCAAACAAGCTATAACCCCTCTTCAGTAAGAGATCCAAGATTTATGTCTCCTAATGTAGTTAAGGCTGTAGCTAAGACTACCACTCCAGAGCAATTCATCTTAGATGACTTTATACATAGTCCTGATCCACAAGCCAGAGAGATCCTAAAGAATGATGATGACTATGGTTACATCATTGAAGAAGGTTATAAGACAGGTTCATTTTACAATTACTCTATAAGATAATGGAAGATATACAAGATCAACAATCAAGCCTCCAAGATTATAGAGATAAACTTGTAGAGGAAGAAAGAGAAAGAAATCCTGAATATCAACCTCCTACTACTTTTCAAGAGCCAGAGGAACCTGAAGAACTTAACGAATCTGAAAAGTTAATCGATAAATTTAAGGGTTTAAAGAATGCTCCTGGCATTGACAAGATGAGTGATGATTTTTCTAAGTTCCATCATGGTATGGAATTAGATATGAATCCTGCTAAGTGGGCTTATATGGCTGGTATGGGTGCATTAGATGTACCATTTGATGTTATAGGAGCTATACCTGGATTAGGCGGTATAGACGATACATGGGATCAAGTCACTAAGTTTGAGAATGAAGGTGCTAGGAAGTTTAGAGAAGTAGCAAGTGTCATAATCCCTACTGCTGTTACATCAGGTGCGTATGGTAAATACCTTGCTGGTACAAAACTAACAGGTCTAACAAAAGCAGTAGCTAATGTCGGAGGTGTTGGTTTAATTAATGGTGCTATAGCTTCAGTCAGTGACTTTGGTGAAGATCCAACAAATAGATTAATAACTCACCCTGATAACTTTAAACGTCTAGCTGAGTGGTTCCCTGAAACATTTGGACCTCAAGGTACATATCCAATATCTGAGGATTTACAAACTATTGATGGTACAAGTCCTGAGATTAATAGGTTATTAAGTGGTTTAGATGAAACTGTTTTAAGTGGAGTAGGAGATCTTATTGGTTATGCATTGAATGCTGGTAAGCCATTGTTATGGAATATCAAACCATTAAATAAACAAAGCAAAGCTTGGAAGAGAACTCAACAACTCCAGAATATGGAGGTTGATACTAGAAATAAGATCATTGATATTGATGGTGTTATTGAAAGTGGAACTCTAACTGATGCTCAAGTTAAAGTTTTAGTTGAAGAGAAGGATAAGTTAATCAAACAGATTACAGAAACTGGATCTTCAGAGGCTACACAGAATGCAGCTGATTCATTTGTTAAAGCAAATCAGAAATCACGTCAAGCTTATATAGATAATAAAGCTGTAAGTAAGTTACAGGAGGAAACAGCTAAGGAAGCTGAAGCTATAGATGCTTTTACAAAGTTTAAAGGCATGTCTGAAGAAGATATGATGAATCTTCCAAAAGAAGAGTTATTAGCAGGTGTACGAGAATTAGGTCAACAAGCATCAGATGAAGATTTAGCAAGACTCGGATTAGATAGAAGTTTTTTTGATAATCCAAAACTTGATCCTGATATCACTCCAAATCTAGTTAGCGAAACTCAAACAACTGCTAAACCTACTATCCCTGGACAAGCTATTAAAAACACAGTTGATGTAGCTGCACAGGAGGCAGGTGCCGTATCAAGGAATGCTGTACCAACAGCACCTTATACAGATGCAATGAGAGAGAAAGGTTTAGTACTTGGTAAGTCTCATTACATGGTTGCTGACATAGCTCAAAAGGTAAAAGAAGCTGGAGAGTATATAGGTTTTCAAGGTAACTTTAAAGCTAGTAGAGCTGCTAGAAGTCAGGCTGTTTATAACATCTATGAACAGATTATGAAACCTGGTACAGGTGAAGAGCTTGGAATGGTTTTAAATCAAAAAGGTTTCAGAGATAAGAAATGGCTAATCAATGAATTAGGTGAAAACATAGAAGTTAATTACCTAAATGAGCAAGCTTCAGAAGCTGCAGCATTAGCTATATCAGATCTACTTGATGTCTATTTAGGTAGAGAATCACAAGAGACAGCTGCAAGGGTTATGTCTACTCTTGGTAAAGAGATCTCATCCATCTCAGGAGCTTCTAAAACCTTCAAAGGTTTGTTAGACGATGATACAGTCTTCAAGAATGTTATGGACCGTGTGGAGCTATTAGAGGCTCAATACGGATCATCTAAATATGTAGCTGGTTGGTCACTTCAAAACAAGCAATGGTGGAAGTTCTGGAAGAAAGGTGATGCTGCTGAGATAGCTGCAATGACTCTTGAGGAGTTCAATCAAAATGCAGTTAAAGTGCATGACGACTTTAAAGCTTTTAGAAATACACTTGAGCAAGTTAAACAAGAGAATCCAAAACTAGCTCGTACTTTACTTGAGGCATATGACTATAGCGATGGTGAGATAGATAGTATTCTTAAACTCAATAAATGGGCTAAGGATCAAATATCCCCAGGTGGTCTAATGCTAAGTAGTGGAAGAGGTATGAACCTCTTTGCTAAAGGTGCATGGGCTGTTACTTATAACAATGTTCTATCTGGTTTATCTGGAATAAGAGCAGCTGTAGGTAATGGATCAATGTTAATGCTTAAACCTTTAACAACATTCACTAGAGCTGGTCTTAGATCAATCCTTAAAAGAGATACAGAACCACTTGAAAGAGTTATGTATTTACATGGCTCTATGTTTGAGACCACTAGAAGAGCTTTCAGTGATATGACTAAGCGCATGTCAAAGGTTCATAATGATCCTGACTTTATGATGAAAGCTATTCGTAAAGACTTTGTTATTGATGAAGATAACGCATATAAGATCATCGATGATATGTCTGAACAGTGGGAGAAAGAAGGTGATGTTGCTAGTCAGTTCTTCTATGGATGGGCAAACTTAAATAGAAAAGTAGCAAGGATGAAATGGATGAGAACAGGTATGACAGCTATGGCAGGTGTCGATGCCTTCACTGATACATTCATGGCTACCTTTAATTCTAGGTTAAAATCTTATGATGATATCTTTGGTAAATATGGTAAGACTTTAGATCCAGAGGTATTTGCTCAACAGTTAAAGAAAGCAGAAGAGCTTAACTATAATCAAATGTTTGATAGAGATGGTCTCCTTAGAGATGCAGCTGCAAAAAACGCATCTGGTGAGATTGCATTAAACCTTGATGATGGTGTAGCTACTTGGTTGAACTCAGGTTTATCCAAAGTACCAGCTCTAAAAACATTAATGATGTTCCCTAGAACTGGTTTAAACCAAGTCAAACTAGCTTTATCTTATACACCTATATCTCTTATACCTGGAGTTAAATCCAAGTATGCAAAGGTATTAAAAGCAGGTGATGATATTAATCTCATTAAAGAAGCATTAGCAGCTCACGGAATTAAAAACTTCGATGAGACACCTAATGCTATGGCTATCTATAAACAGTTAAAGGATGAGTATGAAGGTCGTCTAATGATTGGTGG
>VTLG01015558.1_pt1 | contig 10329 bp, 10 predicted proteins | sample 4694571 | NCBI WGS metagenome assembly VTLG01 (sample SAMN12604809, study PRJNA352737) | marine metagenome | biome: ENVO:00000447; feature: ENVO:00000209|ENVO:00000569|ENVO:01000036; material: ENVO:00002151; isolation source: viral sequences binned using virsorter ... | reverse complement strand
AAAGTTTCTGATTTTGGTTCTTTAGTTGCTGGTGATGCTATCGCCGTTAATTCTGTTAATTATGTTGTGAGAGATAATCAAGCGGATCTAGATAACCTTACTTGTGAAATTTCACTATCTAAAGTCTGATGTCTGAAACCAAAGAAAAAGAAGAAAAAGAAGTTTATACCGATCCCGATACAGGGGTTAAAACATATAAAGATGGCTCTCCCTGGGATCAATGACAACTATTAGAGAAAACATATTAGATCAAATTAAAACTGCCTTAACAGGTACAACGGGGGTTTCTTCGAGGATTTTTAGAGAACGTGTCACGCCGTTAACGAATAGGTCACAACTTCCAGCCCTTGTTATTGAGCCACTTTCGGATACGGCTAGCCACGCTTCAACGCTTCCTAAAATTGAGTGGTCTTTACAGGTCAGAATTGTTTGCCTAGTTAACGGCAGTGCCAGCAGTACACCGTATGAAACCGCTGACCCAACAATTGAATCACTACATTCAAATTTAACTTCAGATTTAACGCTAAACGGGAACGCAATAGATATACAAATTCAAAGCGTAGATTTTGAGCTTATTGATGCTGATCAAGCATTAGGCGCTATAAGTTCAACGTATGAAATCAGATATAGAACAAGTCAAACCGATCTTTCTGCATAATTAATATGTAGACGTAGCAAATAGTATTAATATAGAAGCAACATTAATTTGAGCGTTTGAGGTTTTAACGATGCCTTTACTGTCAAGGTCAAGAGGTTTGTTCAGTAAGATTGAATCTTCTTATGGAACCTCAAGCAACCCCGGAGCTGGAGACGCGGTTCTTTGCCGCTCAATTGAAGTGGTCCCAATCGAATCAGAAACATTAAATCGAGATTTAATAAGAAGCTATTACGGAAACTCTGATGTCTTGCTAAGTAATACCCGCGTATCAATCACCATTGAAACAGAATTTCAGTCAAGCGGAACGGCTGCAACTGCATCAAGGCTTGATAGTTTGATCCGTGCTTGTGGGTTTACCGTTAGTAATGTTGCAAGTGCCGTAACTGGAACGGCGCAGGCTGGAAGTGCAAATTCTATTACTCTTGCTTCTGGCGCTAGTTCGACTGATGACATATACGTTGGTCACAGAATAGAAATTACAGGGGGTACAGGAGACGAACACGTAGGATTAATAACTGCTTATAACGGCACAACAAAAGTTGCGACAGTCGTAGCAAGTACAACGACCTTTGTTCCGGGTGCATCGTCTACTTATTCAATAGCCGCTGGTAATAAATATTCGCCTGTTAGTGCTTCTTTTGAGTCTTGTACTATTAAGTTTAATAACTCTGGTGTTCAGCATTTATGTACAGGCTGTCGAGGAAGTTTTTCTATTGGGCTTTCTACTGATTCGATACCTACCATGACCTTTACCATGACAGGTTCGTATAATGCCCCTACAGACACCTCACTGTCTGGGACGTACACCAATCAGGCAACACCCGTACTTTTCAAGCAAGGCAATACAACAGCTACAACAGTTCTTGACTACACAGGCGCGAGTATTAGTTCTTTATCACTTGATTTAAATAATGAAGTTGTAAGTAGGGAACTTGTAGGAGCTACAAAAAGCGTATTAATCACAAACCGCGCTCCAAGTGGAGAGGTAGTAATTGAAGCTCCAACCATTGCAAGTAAAGATTATTTCACAATGGCAAATAACAATGTGAACGGCGTTGTCTCTTGTCTTCACGGTACGGCTGCAGGTTCTCGCGTTGGTTTAGTGATGCCTACTTGTGACATTGGGAACCCTACCTACTCCGATGATCAAGGAATACAGCACTTGACTTTACCTTTCAACATAATTCCCGGTTCATCTGGTAACGATGAAATTGCATTAGTAACCATGTAGACTTGAAAATTAAATAAAGTCCCTTAGCCTACGTATGGCTTTAGGTTTTACATGGCATTTATTCTTAACGAGAAAAAAACAACTCATTGGCCTGTCAAGATACAAACGGCCAACAACGGGGAAAGAAAAGAGCAAAAATTTATTGCAGAATTTGCTTATGTCAAACAGTCGAGAATCAATGAAATAAGAGAGCAGTTTGCAAAATACGTAACTGCAATTAAAGAAAGCAAACCCAACACATCAGGTCTAACTGATATAAGTGTTGCGAATGAGGTTCTTATTGGTTGGTCTGAAATTGAGGACGGAGAAGGAAATGAACTTTCTTACAACTCGTCAAATAAAAAGAAACTGCTAGAAGTTCCGATGATGGCTAGTGCAATTATTGAGGCGTATTTCACCTCTTTAACTGAGGGCAAACAAAAAAACTAATAATGGCGGCTGAGTATTGGTGCAATGGTCCAGATAAAAACACCCTTGCAGAAGATTTAGCCGTCTTAGGTATGACTTGCGACGAAGAGATTATTTCAGAAGATTTTGAGGTGTGGCCTGAGAACTGGTTAGCTGTGAAATTCTTTTTAAAGGTGCAAACGCAATGGAGAACAGATCAAGGATATTTAATCGGGTTGGATTATAACCCCTTGTTAAGGTTGATGGAATTAGGGGAAATTGAAAAACCTTTTGACTTATTGGGTGATATTCAGATAATAGAGTCTAAAATAATAGAGTTACTAAGCGAGCGTAATAAATAAAGATGGCTCTCGATATGACAACAGCCTTAACGATTAAGGCAAACGTAAAAGGGGAAGAAGAGCTAAGAGGATTGCAGAAAGGTTTAAATAAGGTTGCGGGAACGAGTAATAAAACCGCAACGGCGTTTAATAAATTAAAAAAAGCTTCAAGTTCTTTAACTGGTGTTATTGCTTCATTAGGTGCAACGGCGGCAGCTTCTGGTTTTATAAAGGCTGGTGTTGATGCTCAAAGAGTAGAGAAGACTATTGCAGCACTCGCTGGCGAATATAAAGAAACAGGCCGTGTTATGGATTTTGCGGCGGAATCTGCAAAACGTTTTGGATTGGGGCAAACAGAAACAGAACGAGCCGTTGCAGATTTGTTTGCAAGATTAAGACCAATGGGAATAGCTTTAGAAGATATAGAAAAGACGTTTACTGGTGTAAACCAAGCAGGTTTAAGAATGAATTTAACCGCCCATGATATGGACGGTGTTTTACTCCAATTGAGTCAAGCTTTAGGATCTGGTGTTCTACAAGGTGATGAATTTAGAAGTGTAATGGAGAGATTACCTGCGATTGGACAGGCGGTTGCTAAAGAGATGGGAATCGCTGTTAGTCAATTAAAAGAAGCTTCTGGCGATGGATTATTGACAACAGAGATTGTGATAAAAGCAATGGATCATCTAGAAAATCTAAAAGCACCACCACCTGACTCGTTTAAATTATTTAGGCAAGCGCAGCTAGATTTAGCAACGACAATCGGCGATGTTTTGGTCCCTGTTCTTACACCTTTAGTTCAAGGCTTGACAGGTTTAATTAAAATATTTGGTTTGATTCCTGGTCCTATTAGGACATTGATTGTTTTAGCTGGTGGTTTAGTTATTGGGATAACGGCGTTAATTGTTCCCGTGGGTATTGCTGTAACTGCCTTTTCGGCTTTAGGTACGGCCTTAGCAGCACTCAAAGGCGCGGGGCTTATTGCGCTTATATCTGGTTGGGTTGGTTCTATTGGTCCTCTTGTTGTAGCTATTAAAGGTATAGGGGTAGCAATTGCAGCAGTATTTACAGCGCCGGCGGCTCCTCTTGTTCTTGCTGGTTTGGCTGTTGCTGGTCTTGTCGCGGCTCTTATTAAATGGCGTAAAGAAATAGGCGACTTTTTCACAGGGATGATTGACGGCTTAAAAGAATGGTCTGAAGAGGTCGGAGAAAGATGGGAAGCAATTAGAGATAAGTTTAAAGAAAAGTTTGTTGAGCCTGCCTTAGAACTTGTCAAGAAATTTAAGGATGGAACTGTAAAAGCATTTAAAGGTTTAGCTGAATCGGTGAAAGCGCCTTTCTTGGCTATATGGACCGCTATTAAAGATGTAATGAATTTAATTGTTCAAGGGATAGTTGATCGAATTAATTCTGTGGCTGATGGCGTTAACTTTATTATTAAAAAAATCAATTCAATTGCCTCAAAGATAAAAGTTCCAGCGATACCTTTAGTCCCTACAATTTCAATCCCTGAGTTTGCAAAAGGTGGCGTTGTAGAAGGTCCAACGCTTGCGATGGTAGGAGAGAAAGAACAAGAGTTTATTATTCCGAAATCGAAGATGTCAGAGAGTGCGATGAATTGGCTATCTGGCAAACGAGGCGAGGCGGTGATTCCAGCTTTTGCGTCTGGAGGTGTTGTTAATTCAGGCGGTGGATATAGCAGCGCAAATGTAAATATAAGTACAGGTCCAGTAATGCAAATGGAGGGTCAAAATTATGTGACTGTTTCAGATTTAGAAAACGCATTACAAACATTTTCATCGTCAATTTTCGCTAACTCTCGCAGCTATGGCGGGCGCAGATTTCAGGGGCTTAGTTAATGGCTAGAGCGCAATCACAGTATTTAAAATTTTACACAGGGGCAACAAATCATTATTTGCTGCAAAGTTATTACGTCAATAGCACGATTTCCCTTGATTCTCTTAGTTGGACTTACTTCCCTTTTAATGCTGATGGGTTGATGCAAAGTAGCGCGGCGGGTGGTAATGGTGTTTCTTTAACTGTTCCAGCTACTGAAAAGGCGGTTGATATATTTACAATTGCATTATCAAGAGAATATTTAGTTCAATTAAAGATCTATGAATTTGATAGTCGTCTTTCTAATGTTGCCCCAGAAACTAGCCAGACTTTAATTGTTGATTTTATTGGAGTTATAAAAAGTATGAGTGGTGATTTTAATACGTTATCTGTAGAACTTGGTTCTAATTTATCGCCAGTAGGGGCACAAGTGCCTCCGCGTAAATTCACCTCTTATTTGATTGGTTCCCCTATAAGAATATGACCAAATATAGACCCTCTAGGATTTCTGATCCACTCGAACTTTTACCACATCAAAGCGGGATTATTGACAACCCAGTTTCTGAAGGTGCGGCGGCTGGAAACACACAATTAGATAAGCAGCAAAGGGCGGCGGTTATTGGTGAACCTGTTCCTATTGTTTTTTGTCGTCGTACTGGTTCAGGAGCTAGCGCAATTGGTGGAGTATTAGCGGAACCTTTATGTACTGAAGGTCGTTTTGTTAATGATTCAACTACGAATGTTTTAACTCTGGACTTTATGCTCGTCTTAAGTGAAGGCGATATGAACCAATTACTTTTAAAGGATTGTTTTCAGCGTAGTTGTAGGGTCGGGACATGGGAGCAAACATATGATCGCCGGGCGGGTTCTTTCGTTCCTCTTTATCAAATCACGACGGTGGCAAATAAAACGCCGTGGAATTTACCGACCTATGTCGGGACTTCGGCCCGATACGAAAACATCACAACTCTCCATTTCAACAATACCTACGATGATGGAAGTAATAATGCCTTGAAGCAGTGCTTTTGCTTTGTTCGTGATGGAATGAACGTCACGCGAATATTAGATTCAACGCTAGGGCCATCAAATAATTTCATTGATTTAGCGATTTATTTATTAAAGACCCGTATTCCTGATGCGTTAATTGATACAACCTCAATGACGGCGGCGGCTACATTTTTAAACGCTAATAGTTTATTTTTTAACGGTGTTTTTAATCGTAGTTCTAACCTTGAAGATTATCTAACAAGTACAGGAAATCATTTTTTACTACGTCTAAGTGAGAAGAACGGGAAGAAAACATTCAAACCAAGAGTCCCAACAAATACAGACGGGACTATAAAAGTAACTGCAATAACGCCGTCATATAATTTCACTGAAGAACATATCATTCAAGGTTCTTTTCAGGTTTCTTATATACCAATTGAAGACCGTAAAAACTGCAACGTACAAATTATTTGGAGAGAACAGCCTGATGATGATATTGCAATAGTAAGAACAGCAGAAATCAAGTTTGACGGTGAAGCAAGTACGGGGCCATATGAATCACATGATTTAAGTACTTATTGTGCGACCGAAAACCACGCCGTAAAAGTTGGTTCTTATATTGCTATTAGAAAAAAAACAATCACGCACACATGTCGCATTAGCGTTCGGCCTTCTACTTTTAATGCAACGCTAGAGCTAGGAGATATTGTTAGGGTCAAGCTTAGAAGAGAGACAGAGGCGGGATTAAGTAGCCATGATTATTTTTACGAAATTGAACGCATAGAAAAAAGTACAAGTGGATTAATCACATTAGATTTGACTCATTTCCCTATTGATAATCAAAAAAGAAGCATTGTTGCTTTACTTGTTAATTCTGCAACGGGTAGCGGGGCATTAGTCGGGACATCAAGAACTGATTTCACTTGCGACGTTTCAGGAAGAAGAACAGACACAAGCACAACTCTTGCAGACGTTGGTATTGATTATGGAAGTTTGCCCGTAAGTTTTGATGTTCCAAGTTTGGCAGAGGTTACAACGACATTAAACAAAACAAGCCTTGCAACTGCTGGCGGTGCTTCTACTGCTGACGGTGCAAACTTTAATGTCGATTCATATGACATTGGCGGCTTTGGTTCAACTTATAACCTCAGTGCATCGGGCGGGGTTGCAGGTGGATTGGGTGCAGACTTAGGAGATGAAGCTAACGCAACAGATCCTTTTGAAAATCCTTTAACAACATCGCTAACAGACAACCGAACAACATCAAGAGACTTACAAGAAGGCGATCAAATGACGGCTACTGGCCCAACTTGCGCGGGCGGTCGTATTCTTCGTTATCACGGCACAAGACCATTAAATGCAGATGGCACGAAAAACATGGATAATGACGCGATTGAATGGGGAACAACTCCAGTGCAAATCGTAGCGGCGGCTGATATGGATTCTCCTGGTACTTCTCTCTATATTTTAACAATGGCTGATGTTGATAAAATGGTTAAGTGGGTCACAGAATGTCCAGATGAAAGCAGCGACACAGGTTTTGGGACACCGACAAATATAGGAATGACTGACAAGGAAGTCGCCCCAAATCCTGCTAATTATACTCACGCTAGATGGGTTGGAACAGTAACGACTTATCACGCGGCATGGACTAATAGAACTGACGGCTACGGTAACCCAATTGCAGACTTGCCAGAATCAACAACAACTACAGATGTAACAACAGCTTATACATCCTATGGATCAGGCGGCTATCTAACCATTGGCGGTGCTTATGGTTGTGCAATCATGCCTGTTCCTCTGACTGGCTCTAGTCTTTCTTTTCATTATCCAGATTTCGGTCCTGTAGAGTGGCGCTCTAGGGTTCAGGTTGTGCAACATGCTAATTGCGGTGGAGGTAGTTTAAGCCTTGGAGGTCTTGGGGTTAACGGCAATACTGGCGGGGGGTGTCCTGGCTCGGCTCCATCCTTGAGTTTTTCTTGTTATTCAACGGGTTCAGAATGGACCATTAGCGGAAAATGGGAACTAAGCACTAACGGAACGACAACAGCCGTTACATGGCATGGGGTGGGACACGATGGCTGATTTTCCTTCTGTTGTCCCATCTGCAAGAACTTATGTGCCTGGTTCTTTTGCAAGTTCTACCCTTCCCAACATGAGCGGGACGGAAACAAATATTCGCCATAGTTCGGTAAGTTATGGGCATCAATTAAAGCTCAGGTTTAAAAGTTTACCAAGAGCCGATTATGAAAGTATTTTGAATCATTATGTGATGCATGGAACATTTGAAAGCTTTGATTTAAATACGTCTGTTTTAGTTGCAACCAACTTAAGTTTTCCTAGTGGTTATAAGTGGAGGTATTCAGATAGGCCAGAGATTGACGAGGACGAGGGGCAAATAGATGTTTCTGTAAGTCTTGAACTTTTACCGCCTTACACTGTCTAATTATGGATGCTTTCCCTTACTTAAGACCTGATTCCATTTCCTACGATTTAGGCGCGTTAAATGTATCTAAGAGTTCTACTTTATCAAGTGGGCCTATATGTTTTAGGCATTCATTGGCTGTTAATAATCACATATTAAAATTAAGATTTAAAGATAGAACACAAACAGAAGTTAGCTTAATTCGTGAGCATTATTACAACGCAGCGGGTCAACATTTGTCGTTTACTGTTCCTGCGATTGTATGGGGTAGTTCTAGCGTTGTCTCGTCTGGGTCAACCTATCGATATTTAGAACCGCCTGAAGAAGATCAGCGCGGGGTTATGCATGATATAGACGTTAAGTTATTGATATTAACTGGGCCTGAGTTGTTATTTACTTTGAATGGAGGCGGTGCAACTTTGGCGAGTGAAGCGGCGTTTAGTAGTTACGCATTTAACGGAACAGCTCCTTTTATAATTAACGGTGATGATGCAACGCCAAGTTCTATTACAATGTTGTTAAAAGGTGGTGGTAGTCGATTATGAGCCAAACAACTGTAAAGGTACAACTGCAGCAAAGAATTGATACTTCTAGCAATTGGACATCAGCAGGAACTACTGTTTTATTAAGTGGGGAGATTGGATGGGAAAGTGACACAAAAAAATACAAGATTGGGGATGGAAGTACCCAATGGTCATCTTTAGCGTATGCCCCAGGGGCTGGAGGATATACGGCAGGAAATGGAATATCAATATCTGCGTCAAATGTAATAACGGCTAGTGCAATTGCATTAAGCACAATCCAGACAGCAGCCAATGAGACGGCAATGCTTGCGCTAACAACGCAAGAAGGCGACGTAGTAGTTAGATCTGATCAAAGCAAGACATATATGAAAAATAATGGAACAGCTGGTTCAATGGCTGATTTCACTGAATTAGCAACCCCGACCGATGCAGTAACAAGCGTAAATGGAAATACTGGAGCTATAACGGCTGATCAATTGGCGGCTGCAATAGAAAGCGCAACAGATTCTAATACTTTCACTGATGCTGACCATACAAAATTAAATAGCCTTAGTACAACTACAGAAGGAACCGCGATCCTCTCAACGGGTGAGAGTGGTGGTACAAAGTTCCTTCGCGAGGATGGCGACGGTTCTTGTTCTTGGCAAAGTGCAACAGTAGATATAAGCGGCAAAGCAGATCTCTCAGGTGCAACATTTACGGGGGATGTAGTATTTACTGGGGATGCTGCGAATGTTACATGGGATAAGTCAGATGATCAACTTGAGTTTGCGGACAATGCTAGAGCTGTTTTTGGAGCAGATTCAGACTTTCGTCTCTATCACAACGGTACTTCAAGTAAAAGTATTATTTATCACACTCACGCTTCTGGAGTCTTATCTATTGCAGCAGATCATTTAAATTTAGCTGATTATGGTAATGAACATCCTTTTATAACATGTGATAGAGACGGGTCCGTAGAAATCTATTTCGACAACAATCCGAAGCTAACGACAGTAACGGGTGGCGTTACGGTAACAGGAACAATTTCCGCTGGCTCAGCTTCATTCACAGATGACGGAAGCTCAGGACCAGTCATTAATATCAGTGGTGATGATAGTGGCGTATGGTATGGCAGGATTGGAAATGAGACATATCACGATAATGTTGGAACTGGCTTTAAATTTTATGTCCAAGATGATGGAGACGCACTCTTTACGCATTATGGAAATGCAGAATATAGAGATTGGTCCATAGGTTCACATGATGGAACCACAAGCCAATATGACATCTATAGAACAGCGGCGGGTGCTGTTTATTTATACAATTCAGGGAATGTCAGATTAACGACTACAGCGGCGGGAATAAGCGTTACTGGATCAGTTACCGATAGCACAGGTGAGTTAAGAACAATAGTCCAAAACACCCAAGCAGGGGCTTATACCTTGGTAGCAGCAGACGCAGGAAAACATATCTTAGCTAGTGGAAATATTACAGTCCCTGACAGCATTTTCACAGCAGGTCAAGCTATAACTATTGTCAATAATACGGGTGGTGATTTAACAATTACAAAAGGAACAAATATGTACAACATTGCAGACGCTAGTAACGCCAACCGCACACTCGGAACGCGGGGTGTTTGTACTCTCTTATTTACAGCGGCTGACACCTGCTATATCTCTGGGTCTCCACTTTCTTAAATTATGCCTATTCAACAAATGCTATTAGGTGCGGGTGGACCAGCCCCTGAAGTTGTAGGCCAAGCATTATTGACTGGTGAGCATAGAAGTGGTTCTAGTTGGACTGTTCCCGACAACGTAACTAGTATATCTGTTGTCTTGATTGGTCCTGGTGCTGCAGCCACAGCAGGAGCTAGCGGCAATTCAGGGGCGGGGGGCGCACTTGCGTTTGTCAATAATCTCACTGTAACTCCAGGCGCAACACTGACATATATAACTGCT
>VTLG01012089.1_pt1 | contig 10329 bp, 20 predicted proteins | sample 4694571 | NCBI WGS metagenome assembly VTLG01 (sample SAMN12604809, study PRJNA352737) | marine metagenome | biome: ENVO:00000447; feature: ENVO:00000209|ENVO:00000569|ENVO:01000036; material: ENVO:00002151; isolation source: viral sequences binned using virsorter ... | reverse complement strand
TGTTGCAACTGTAAATTCATCTGCATCTATTCTACGAAATCTAGATTTCACTTTACCAGCAAGATATCGTTTAATTGTTGGTTTAATCAACCTTACTCTTTTTAACGCATTATAACTTACATTTAATGTAGTGCCTTCATCAAATTTTGTATCGGTGCTAAAATCTACTAATCTATCTAGTAATCTTATTCTTAATGGTATTGGTAGGTAGTGTAAATTAATACCTAAAAATCCATCTGGATAATTTTCTAGAGGTAACACCAATGGAAACCTATCATAATATGGTAATGTTTTTTTCAACTTTGGATCATAAAAAAACATATTTAATCGTCCAAAAAATGGCCTAGTATTTTGTTTACCATCTCTGATAAGATCCATTGCAGTAGGTTTTCCAAATTCTTTGATTTTATCCCTATACCAATCAGTAGATTTTGGACGACCTTTTGTGGCCCTCTGAACACTTCGTATATATTTACTAGGTACTGCCATAACACTATTTATACTGTGGATTCAAATGATCTTCGGTTAGTATCTTAAATTCCATATCTTTATCCTTACACCATTCCTCTGCTGATTTCCACTTGGCTTGATTGATACCCCAAGCCTTTACCTGTTTATACCAATTTCTTGTTTTTCTTTTTGGATTCTTTACAGGGGATTTGCATTGTGCTTTTGGTTTTACTTCAATTAAAAACTTCTTGACATTTCCACTTTTTTGTTCTACTTTCATATAGAAGTCTGGAAAGTATCGGTGTATCTTTCCGTCCCAAGGCGACCTGTAAGGAATAATAACTTCTTCACTACCCCATTCTATAATCTTATCATTCCTATCGCAATACACCATAACCTTACGCTCCCACAGAGAACGATAGATTACTTGTGTTGAATTTCCCTTATATTTTTTGGGATTAGAAGGAATATATTTACCTTTGTATGACATATCATATAACTCTTATAAATACTTTAAAACCTTATAGGAGTATTTATACATGGCACTAGACTTCGTAAAAGGACAGGCAGTATCTATTGGTTCAAGAGTATTATCCAAATCTGTAAGTAATCTTCCTGGCTTACTAGGAACGAAAAAAGGTAGGGGTTCAGACTATTCACCATCTGCTCCTATTGAAAGAAACAAATACAGCACAAAACACTATTCTTTTCCTGTTGATGTAGAAGCGCCTCCAGGCATGGGCAATCATGGACATTATATTATGTTTAATATTAATGAACAAAAGTCTGCTGAGTTAAGATTTGGTGACAGAGAAACCAAAAAAGATGGTAGTGAAACAGTTCGTGAAGAAATGGCAGATAAAAAAATTCCCAAATATATAAAAAGATTGGTTGGGGAAGATTACCAAAGAGTAGAAAACAAAGATGCTGCTAGTGAACAGGTAGTAGAGAATTATGTTGAGACAGATGACGATAGTCAAAGATTTCATAATATGACAGGTAGAAATTATAAACAAACAAAACCAGCTAGGGGCAAAGGTTCAACTGTCTATGTAGATAGAGCTCCTACAATTAGATTAGATACTGCAATCACATTATATATGCCACCACAAGTTAAAGTTACTTATGGTGCAAATTGGACTGACACAGAAATTGGTGCTGGTGCTGAATTGGGTGTAGATGTTTATGGACAAATTATGGCAGGTGGTTCTACAAAAGAAATTGTTAAAAGCGGATTAAATAAAATAGGGCCTGCTTTAAGTGAAGGTATAACAAAGATGTTACTTGCAACTGTTGGTGCAATGCCTGGCATGGCAGGAACAAGGGAAGCATATGAAATGGCTACTGGTGTAGTTATTTCTGACCGTATGGAACTTGCATTTAAAGGTATTGCAAAAAGACAATTTCAATATGACTTCAAAATGATTCCAAAAAACAAAGATGAGGCAGATGAAATTAGAAAAATAGTTTTTGCATTTAAAGCAAATATGATGCCAGAGTTTGCTGGTGGAAACAGGTCTGGAAGAAAATTAAGAGTTCCTAACACATTTGATATTCAATATATGTATAATGGTGATAATAATGATTATCTTCATCATATATCAACTTGTGTATTAACAAATATGGATGTTACTTATGGTGGAGATAGATATAAAACTTTTACTGCAAATGAAGAAGGTGCTCCACCTGTGGAAACACAAATAACACTAAGTTTCCAAGAACTAGAGCTTATAACTAGAGAGCGTATACACGAAGGATATTAATAATGTATTTTGATAATTTTCCAGTTATACCATACGATTCCGTAGGTAAAGGTTACTTTAAAGATGTAACTAATCTTTTAAGGCGTGTAGGTGTTCGTGCAAAGGTAAAAACAAATACCATGTTGTTTGATACCTATGATGTAAAAGAAGGTGAAACACCAGAGTCTATCGCAGATAAATTATATGATGACCCAGAACTTCACTGGGTAATTCTGTTAGTGAATAATATTGCAGATAGATATCATCAATGGCCTATGAATACACCCCAATTTCAATCATATGTAACTGAGAAATATGCAAACCCAGATGCAACACATCATTATGAAATAACACAAGATTCTGGTGATACAGATACAAAAATAGAAATTTATAATCCTATAGATTCTGATGCATATGCTTCTGCAACAGTTATAACTAATTTTGAATATGAACAAAATCAACAAGATGAAATGAGAAAGATTCGTTTACTTGACCCAAAATACATAGATGATTTTATAGAAGAATTTAAAACAATAATGAAGGAATCTAACATCTAATGGCAAGAACAATAGAGTATGCTGGTGAATATGAATTATCTGAAATTAAGTTATATACTTCTACAGGACAGGTAATAGATTTATCTAACACCACCATAGAAATAAATTTATTTGAGGACTTATTAAGAGCATCTATTTCTGGTAGTGTAATTGTTGCTGATACAAATAATATTATACAAAATGCAACAATATTAGGACAGGAATTTTTAACTCTTAAAATAAAAACTCCAGGCCTAGATGATGAAGCTATTGATTATACCGAACATTCCTTTTGTGCATATAAAATTGGTTCAAGAACAGATTTAGCACAAGGTGCAGAAGTTTTTGAAATATCATTAGTTTCACCAGAATTATTCAGAAGTGTTCGTACAAGGATATCTAAAAGTTACACTGAATCCATAGATAAAATTGTAGAAGATATATTAAGAAATCCACTATATTGTAACAGTAAAAAACAATTATTCATTGAACCAACTTCTGGCATAAGAAGATTAGTTATTCCAAATAAAAATCCATTTAATATTATTAAAGACCTTGCAAATGAATCAATGTCAAAGGAAACACAGGCATCAGATTATATGTTATTTGAAACTACACGAGGCATTCATTTTAGAAGTTTACAAAGTCTTATTTTTCAACCATCAATGGGCGAGTATCATGCTGGAGAAACAGGCGACTTTGGAGACCAAAAAGTAAGTGATATTGAACAAGAATTTAAAAGAGTTATTCATTATGAAATAGACTCAAATAACGATATGTTGGCCAATATAGGTGGTGGAATGTTGGCATCTAGAGTTATTACACATGATATATATAACAAGAACTATGAAGTTAAAGATTATGGATATTTTACTAATTTTGATGATCAAAATAGATTAGAAAAAAATCCAGTATATAACGAAGTAGTAATTGATGAACAAGGAAATACATTGGAAACTTTTCCAGAAGCAAAACTTTTTTATCACCCAACATCAACAACCACAGATGATAAAGATTCACAACATTACGAAACAGAAACATCTAACTACCCATATATGTCTAATAGAATTAATAATTGGATAAGTTCCAGAAGATCTAAATTAGTAGAATTAAATAGTGGTATAAGTATGGGAATTCTTATTAATGGAAATACTACTGTTGAGGTTGGACAAAAAATTTCATTTATCAAGCCTCTTAGAGGAAAAAGTCACAGTAAAGACGAAATTGATACTTACTATTCTGGTGATTTTTTAATTACCAGATTAAGACATACATTTTCACAAGCAACAAAGAAACACGAAATAAGTATGGTTGTTATAAAAGACGCAACAGCAAGGACTTATGAAAATATTCAAGATGGTTCAGAACCAGTTGGTAAAACTGGAAAAACCATTACTGAATTTTATAATTAAAGAAAGGAGACCTATAAACTCATATATCATGTTAACGATTTAACCGAAAGGAAATATGAAATGGCTAGAATTAAAAGAAGAATTAGAAGAATGAATTTTTTAACACAGAAAAGAAGAATTGAACCTATAAAAGAAACAACGGATAAATATATGAAAGATGAGTTTTTAGGAAGGAATACAGATGAAGACATGGAACGAACTACAAGAAGGAGTCTACGACCCCAATATATTTAAAGCATTTTTTCTCGCAGGCGGGCCAGGTAGTGGTAAGTCGTATGTTGTGCAACGAACTGGTGCAATGTTTGGTATGCGTATCGTTAACTCAGATGATGCCTTTGAAACACTGATTAAAAAGGCTGGTATGAACATGGATATGAGAAACTATTCTGATAAAGATTTGGTGAAAAGAGATAAGGTTAGAGCTGTTGCAAAAAGAGTAACAAAAACAAGAATGGGTGATATCAAAACAGGAAAAGGTGGTTATATTGAAGGCCGTTTAGGTATGATCATTGATGGTACAGGTAAAAATTACGATAGAATACAAGGGCAAATGCGTGATTTACAAAAATTAGGATATGAAAATCACATGATATTCGTAAACACCTCAATTGATGTTGCATTACAAAGAAATGAGGAAAGACCAAGAAAATTACCAGAAGCTATTGTGATATCGTCTTGGAAAGATGTACAGAAAAATATAGGTAAGTTTCAAAATCTATTCAGACAAAATTTTATCATTATAGATAATAATGACCCTAATAAACCACCTCACATAGAAGTCTATAAAAGAGTAAAACAACTTGCAAATAAGAAAGTCACCAACGGTATAGCAAAAGCATGGATTGCAAAAGAGTTAGAATTAAAAAAAAGGACTTGACAATCCTTATATAATTTGGTATTATAATAGTAGATGATTCCTTTTAATTATGAGGTGAATATGTTATGAATACTTTGATAGATAACTACGAAAAATGGTATAACACAGAAAAAGTTGTTGTTATCCATAAAGAGCAATTTAAAGAAGACCCAATAGGTGAACCTTTAGTTGTTGCCTTTGTCTGGGTCAATAAATTCCTAACAACAGAAGAAAAACTAGAAAAAGCATATATGCTAACTAACAGCATTGATGACGCATGGTGGAACAACAAAGAAGTTGATGCTTTACATAAGTCTAGATCTACCTCAGTTGGTGACCAAGTGTTAATTGGAACAAACAAATATGAGTGTATGTCAAGTGGGTGGAAAAAAGTATGAAAATACGAAACTTACCAAGTAAAGAACAAACTTTAAATGATTTATTGCCCGAATCTATAGCACAAAAAAATAACAATCCTACATTACCAATAGAGGTATTTCAGCCTTGGTCTAATATAATTGTCAAACTTAAATTACCTCAACCGATATTTGAGGAAATGTTGGAAATAACAGATAAATTAATTGTAGACAAAAATGCTAAAGATTTTAGCACATCTTTAGTTGGAAAAGTATCAAAAGAATTAGTTATTAATCCAGATACAATGTTATCACAAGGTACTTTTGAATTTTTTAGAAATGCTGTAGGAAATTACATTAATACAACAATAAAACAATCTTTTGGTTCTGAACCAGAAAAATTTGAAGAATTTATAAAAGAAAAATTGTTAATTAGATTTAACTCAATGTGGACAGTAAGTCAATTTCCAGATGAGTATAACCCTATACACATTCATACAGACTGTAAAGTATCATCTGTAATGTATATAAAAGTTCCAAAGTTTAAAAAAGATAGAAAGGAACATTATAAAACAGATGGAAAAATAACATTTGTAAACAATGTAGGTTCAGACAGTAAATTTGCAAATCCAACTTGTTCGTTTACTCCAGAACCAGGCGATATTTTTATATTTGCTTCACTACAACAACACATGGTGTGGCCTTTTCGTTGTGATGAAGAAGACAAAGAGAGAAGAAGTGTATCATTCAATGCAGATTTTATAACAGAAAAAGAATTAAATAAAAGTATGGATCACTGGAAAGGAATAATTAAACAAGAAGAAGATATGAAAAAACAAGGTGAAGAAAAATGATTAATGCATTATTAATAGTAACTATGTTAGGTATGGGAACTGTGGAAACAACAATGCCTAGTATGGAAGAATGTCTAGACGCAAGGTTGGAGATTCTTAAACAAGATATAGAAACAAAAGTTATATGCATACCTATGACAGCACAACAATCAAAATCTCAAGAGATGAAAGAAATGTTTAGTGTGTTCATGGATATGGTGATAACATTAAAAGAAAGTGAAATATATTATGAAGATGAATGGAGTGGTGAAGAATACTATGACAGAGAGTCACCTAGATCGCCTTCTGGACAATGCTCAGAGTGCCCTTGATAGAGCTGAAGAATTTGAAAATGAGTGGGCCAAAAACTATTGGACAATAGTTATTGCAGAATTGTTACGAAAGTTCAAAAGACTCCACTAAATATATAATGAGGGAGTTTCTATGAATTTAGTCACACTTACAAATGGTGCAAAAGATTATTTAAATAGTGTAAGGCCAGATGACGGACACATCACCTTATCTGTTGATGGTGGTGGTTGTGCTGGATTTACTTATAAATGGGGTACAACAGATGAATGGAAATCTGTTGAAGATATTAAAGTAAATTGGATTGAAATAGATGATATATTACTTATTGATCCGATTTGCGAAATGTATTTACTAGGAAGTACTATTGATTATAATAGAGAAATAGAGGGTTCATATTTATCAATAAAAAATCCAAAAGCTTCTAGTAATTGTGGATGTGGTTCGAGTTTTGGCGTCTGACAAATGGAAATCAACATATGGTTGATTATGTTTGTTGTGATTATAAACGGAAAAATCATAGAAAAGACAGAGTTTGAAACAATAGAGCAATGTTTTGTTTTTGAAGAAATGGTATCAAAAAAACCCTCACTTGTCGCAAAAGGTAAAATGGTAAAAAGTCTACAATTTGGTTGTGTCAAATATTTGAGAAGATATGTAGAAGAATGTGAAATATTGCCAATGGATTATATAAACAAAAAAGAATGTATTCCTTATTGGGATTACTACGGAAAGAATTCAAGAAGATGAGAATAGATAATGTTTGACGGCTGGAAATTAAATTTTTTATACAGAAAAATAGTAGGTTTAAAACATCAAAGAAAAAAATTTAAAATGGTACTACCTATACCATCACCTAAAAAAGATGTGTTAAAGAAAAGGGCTGTAAAAAAAAACAAATGAGAACAGATAAAGAAATAACTACAGAAATAGAAAATATTATAGAGAAACAAATACAACCAAGTGTATCTATGCATGGTGGTGTAGTGTCATTACATTCTTATAAAGATGGTGTTGTAACTATGTTTATGAGTGGTGCTTGTAGTGGTTGTGCATCTTCAATGTATACCTTAAAGGCAGGTATAGAGAATATGTTAACACATTATGTTCCAGAAGTTGAATCAGTAGAAGGTGTAGACGATCCTAATTCTCAAGTAGATCCATATTATAGTAAATGGGAGCCAAACTAATGTATGAATATAATTGTAAAATAGTAAGAGTTGTGGACGGCGACACAGTAGATGTGGATATTGACCTCGGCTTTGGTATATGGAAGAAAAAAGAAAGAATAAGACTTTATGGTATTGATACGCCAGAAAGTAGAACTTCTGATAAGGAAGAAAAGATTTATGGAAATTATGCAAAACAAGTCGTGCAAAATTGGCTTCCAGTAGGAACTACACAAACACTTGCTACACAAAAAGATAGCGCTGGAAAGTATGGACGCATACTTGGGCAGTTCATAGTTTATGATATAAATCGTGGGGAAAACATGATACTTAACGAATGGATGGTTGAGAATTATATTGGCGTTAAATATCATGGACAATCAAAACAAGATGTTGAAGCAGAACATCTTGAAAATAGAAAAAAAGTGAATCTTGATGTAGGATTCATGTTATCGGAGAAAGAGGAATGAGAATTTTAATTGTATTATTGGTTATATTGATTGTAAGCTGTACTTGGAGGCCTGTAATGGGTCAAGAAGATACAAAAGTATTTCAAAAACCTGTTGCGTGTAAATTCATAGGAACAATGCTAAATAAACTAAATGAAGAAGGTTTTGTTAATATAATTAGATTTAGGGCTGTTGGAAATACACAGATATATGTGTATATTTTGAACCCAGATTATATAAACCAAAAAGCAAATCGTATAGTTATCTTAGAAACACACCCAGACACAGATTGGGCCTGTATATTAGATGAAGGTGCTGGAGCTCAATTTAATGTTGATTTCTGGGAAGGGTTTATGGGACAAGAATTGGATACATAGTTTATGGACACAGTAGGATATGACCCTAGACCAGAAAAACCAGAAGAAGAAAAATGGGAACATTTTTGTGAGTCCAAAGAAAAAGGATATACTATAAATAAGGGTGAATATTGCAAATTTTGTGGACAGCCTGAAGAAGATGAAAAGGGTATGTATAGTTGGTTAGGTAAATATGGAATATAAATGTTCAAAACAATTCATAATTATATAGAATTACCAGACAGTTATCATAAAGGTGTGAATCACGGCACAATTGTCAATACATTTTGGAATGATTTAGATTCACCAGAAGTAAAAAAAGCTATCAAAGAATGTAGGAAGAACTGTAAGGGTGCGTGGTCGCATGGTAAGTTTAAAGAATACCCCACTATTACTTTTCGCTTCTTTGAACCAGAAGACTTACATTTTTTTGAAGTTTATATATCTACACAAATAGACAGAGATAAAGTCGTAATATTAAGTGACACATAACCATAAATAAAACACAGTCTAACCATATATTATCTGAAAGGTGAATGATGACTGTAGGAGAATTTATGGTTGAACCTATATCTGCAGCTCTTGCTGGGATCGCCCTAGTTAGGAGTAGTGTTTCATTTATTAAAGACAATATAGACACCTGTAAGGACATTGGCTCTATTATGGGTGCGATTGATAATGTTTTTCAAGGTGAAAAAGAAATCAACCAAAAACGATTTTCAGACGATAGATTCGGTGTCAAAAATGTTGCACAAGAGGTTATTGACTCAAAGCTTGCTCAAGAGCAAATGTATGAGATATCACAACTGATTGACCATCGCTTTGGTCATGGAACATGGCAGTTTATTCTTGCAGAGAGAAAGAAACGCTTAGATGAAGAAAAAGAAAGAGTAAAACAAGAAAAAGCAAAGAAGGTTATGGCTCATAGAGAAATGATGGACAATGTGCGACTGATGTTTATTGTTGCTGGTGTCATACTTGTTTGTGTTATAATGTTATTTGCTGGATTGACCTATGCAGCTGATTTTGGAAGGACATACGAAGGAAAATTACCCAGAGAGCAAAAATATACAACTTGTAGGTTAATAAAATCAGAATGGTTTGAAAAAGACATGAATAAGAGAGCATATGACCCAAGTTACAAATGTACCTATGAACACCCACAGGGTAAACCAGATGTTCAGATAACCACAGGCCCACGATTTAATTGCCCAAGAACTTTAAGTTGCAAAAGAAAAAAATAAACTTGACAAATAAATAATATTAGTATACAATAGAAAGTAAAAAGGACAAATATTATGGCAGATGAAGAAATCAAAGAAGAAGACCTTGAATATATGGATCTCTTTGAGAAAGATTTAGAAAAACTTTGCGTAGAAACCAAACTAACTCCGCTAGGTGTCGCAGCTGTTCTACTAAAGAACGCAATGAGGATATATGGAAACACCATAGACAGAGAATCTTTGGAAATGTTAGTGGATTTTGCAATGGATAATCATGCCCCTTCGGAAAATATCGGAAAGGCTACAGTGCATTAATGAAATTTACTTTATGGTTTATGTTATGGTTCGGACTGTTATGGTATATTATGGCGTATCATACACGAATATTTTGGGTGTTAGGTATATATGATTAGTAAAAATAGAGAAAGAGAACTATGAGTAATTTTGAAATACAAGACGATTTCCTATCCAAACAGCAGTATCAAGAACTTACGAGTTTACATATTGAATACGCAAAGGTGCATTGGGTAGGATTACACGCCGAATCACAAAATATACTTCACACATTAGTTCAGAGTATTAGACCAAAACAAGATGTAACTGTGTTGGGTGCGACTGCATGGTATAATATACGACCA
>VTLG01010325.1_pt1 | contig 10329 bp, 14 predicted proteins | sample 4694571 | NCBI WGS metagenome assembly VTLG01 (sample SAMN12604809, study PRJNA352737) | marine metagenome | biome: ENVO:00000447; feature: ENVO:00000209|ENVO:00000569|ENVO:01000036; material: ENVO:00002151; isolation source: viral sequences binned using virsorter ... | reverse complement strand
GGCAAGAAATTTTGAAAAAGAAAAAGAAGGGAAAGGCTACTGCTACACATAATAGCAAGGGTGAAAAGAAAGACCGTTGCGCTAGAATCGCTGATAGAAAATATAAGGAACATGGTGCTTACAAATCGGGTGCTATTGTGAGATGCCGACAGGGAAAGATTTGGAGAGATGAAAAATGAGTTGGCAAGAAGTCCTTAAAATCAAAAAAGACCTAGATGAATGGTTTGGAAACAAAGCCAAAGGAGAAGATGGAGAAACTGTTACGGGTTGGGTGTCTTGTCAATCATGCGAAGATGATAAAAAAGGAGTCAAACCTTGCGGGAGAGATGACGCAGGTAAAGGAAAAAAACAAAGATGTCGAAAAAATTGTGCGGCATGTAAAACTTACAAAAGGAGGAAAGGAAAATGACATGGAAAGACATACTAAAAACAGAAAAAGCGCACTGCAATACCAGCAAGTTAGATTCTGAAAAAGAAGAATTCGAGAAGAAACTTATTGGTAATCAGAAAAGAATTGATTCAGATAAAGATGGTAAAATTACCGGAAACGATTTCAAACTCTTAAACAAAGAAAATCCTGAAAAAATGATTCTTCGTGAAATTCAGAAAGAAGGCGGTGCATTAGGTATGAAAAACCTAAAGGGTATTCCTAATCTAAAAGAAACTCTTGACCGCATGGTAAAAGAAGGAAAGATATTTATTCACAAAGACGGAGATATTTACACACATAAACCAAGTCGAGGAAGGGGGTTCACAAGATGAGTTGGGAAAATATAATTAAAAGAGGCAAAAGTTTTGGTCGAAAAAAAAGAGCCGCCGAACATAACGCACCTACTCTTAAACAAATAGAAGAATTAGAGAAAGACCTTGAAAAGCATAAGGTTGAATTATCAACTTTAGGAACAAGTCAGCAAATTGAAAGATATGGTTTTGAAACACAGATGAACAAGGTTCGCAAAAAAGAAAAAGTCATTCGTTCATTAGAAAGCAAAATAAAAGAATTAAAGGATAAACTGAAGTGATAACATGGATTGGCAAATTATTCTCAAACAATTAACTTGCCCTGCGGCAACACAGAATCTTAAACTGAACACTAAGAATAGAAATGCGGCTATCAAAGATGAGGATATTAAATACGGGCCTTTGAATATAGATGAGCCGGCTGATTATTGGGACAAAGTAGCGGAACATTGGGACACATCAGTTGAAGCCGCTAAAAAATCTAAATGTTCAAATTGTATTGCTTTTGATATTAGTCCAAGAATGAAAGACTGTATGCCTATTGAAGATGTAAAAGGCGGCTTAGGATATTGTTGGATGCACGATTTCAAATGCCATGAAGATAGGACTTGCTATACATGGGCTAAAGGTGGCCCAATCACAAAGGATGAGAAATCCAAAAAGAACCAAATGAAAAGAGAAGATAAAGAGGAATAAGAATGGAATTAGAAGCCTTAAATTTTGAACATCAAATGGATATGGAGTTATCTAAAAACTCTTTTCCATATTTTTTTCAAAATGTATTAGGGTTTGATTTTCCTTCTTATATTAGTGAATGGCATGACTTAATGAATAGCACACAAAGAACAGTTATTATTTGTAGTCGTGACCATGGTAAATCAGTATTTATGCACAGTTGGGTTGTTTGGAAATTAATTTTTGAAGAACCCCCATATCAAATGCTATACATTTCATCTAACCAAAAACAGACATTGGTTCACATGAGAGATATTGATAAAATGTTTCAGCACCCTATGTTAAAAAAATACAAACCTGCAAGGGGTTGGGCTATTGGAAATATTACGCTAACCAATGGAAATCAGATTCTTGAGAGGTCGGTTGGTTCGCAGATTCGTGGATTGCACCCTCAAGAAATTATCATTGACGACCCTTTGAAAGAATTTAGTATGACAGGTATTCAGAAGGTAACTGATTGGTTCTATGGTGACATGATACCAACGCTTCACCACACGGCTTCTCTAAGAGTAATAGGTACTCCTTTCAGTTATACAGATATTTATGCTCAGTTGTCAGAAAATGCCGCATATACTGTTCGTACATATCCTTGCTTGAATTCATTAAATGAACCGCTATGGCCAGCCCGTTGGAATTACGATGCACTGATGGCTCGTAAGGCTGAAGTTGGTTCTCTAATGTTCACAAGAGAATATATGTGTGTACCGATTTCAACGGGTACTTCTCTATTCAATCCAGAATATCTTGATAATGCTAAGAATAAAGATTTGGTATTAAAGCCAATGAAGCGTGAAGGCTACAAATATTTTGTTGGTGTTGACCCTGCTATTTCAACCGATGGCGACTACAATGTAATTACTGTTTTAGAAATGGATGAGAATGAAAACAAATCCATTGTGTATATTGACCGAGCAAAGAATGTCGAGTTTAGAGAGAACATTCAGAAGGTTAAACTCATAGGCCAAATGTTTAGGCCGGAGGCGATTCTTTTTGAAACCAACACTTTTGCCAAGTCTTTTACACAAGAGTTGAGGCAGGTAGCAGATTTGAATGTGCATGACTTTAACACGACTCGAAGAAAGAAACAGGAAATCATTTTGAATCTTCAAATGACTCTTGAAAACTCAAAGATGAATTTCCCTTATGGTAATGAAGAAAGCAGAAGAGTTACTTCAACATTGATTGAAGAATTGTCTATGTTCGCTATTACCGACAAGGGCAAGTTTGAAGGAATTGGTGCATATGACGACATGGTAATGAGCCTTGCATTGGCTAATGCCGCAACATACCAAGCCACAGATAACTTCATACTACTCGATGATTTAGGTTTGTTTGATGATAAGATTTCTAACCGTTCTGGTAATACATTGGGGCTAAACTTTTGAGGTGTTTAACATGGCATGGCAACATATTCTTAAACGAAGGGAATTAGATGACATGACATTTGAAGAAGCAGTTGCAGAAAGAAATAGAAGATTGGAAAGAGAGGAATTAGCAAGAGGTAAGTTTGGTGGTGATGCAAACCCAGAAAAGTTTCGTACTGTTGGGCCATATTTTACCCTAGAAGCGGATAGGGGTTCAAGAGCAAAGGCTATGCCAAGAAGTATAATGGCTGATTATTTCAAGATGTATAAAACAATGCACAATAGAGTACCTACCTTAAAAGAAATAGAAGAAGAAGAAAGTCGCCAATTGACTTCAGATGAAATAAATGAATATCATAAAGAATACAAAAGAACGATGGGGGGGTAAAGTATGACATTAATAAAAGAATTATCAGAAAGAGTGAAAGAATTCGGAAACAAACTTGAAGAAATAGAAAATGAAGAAGAGGAAACTCTTCAACAAATGCGAGAGGAATTAACTGCGCCAACCGAAGAAAGTACGGTTACTACTTCATTTGATACCTATGTTATGTCACAACATGAAGAGATTTCTAAATTAGCAGAAGCCCGTGGGATTAATGCTACCGAAGCAAGAAAGCAATTAGTTAATTTTCCTAATGAATACATTGTTCAAGACCAAACCGTTCCCGACCTAATTAAAAAAATGAGAAAGGCTCGAAGAAAATTAAAGGGAGAGCAGAGAATAAAAATGGCAAAGGCTATTGATACTATGATTGATGCTTATTCAGACCATTTACAAAAGTGCATAGATTCTGTTACTTGGCTTAATCCATATCGAGTGCCTCTAAATAAAATGAGATTTAGTGAAAAGGATTTACATAAGTTAAACAAAATGACTGATGTTGAAACTCGAAGAGAAGTAGTTGATGCCTTGTGCAAATATTGGGAGGCTGAATTAGAACAGAATGGGATGGTCTATGGAAAAGAATATAGTGACTTATTCAAAACCATGAGAGCCAGCAAAAAAGAATTCAGAAATGTTATTTCTAAAATTTCTAATCAGTCTTTGACTAAATCTAAAAAAGATAGACAGAATGACTTCATTATAAAAATGGTGTGTGAAAATCCGGGCATAAATGCTAAAGGAATACATGAAAGAATGCCTTCTGATTTGTTCAAAATTACTAACAGTAATTCCATATCTAAAAGCATAAACAAGTTAGATATTGCTTGTTACAATGGTAGTTATTACAAGATGCCAAGCATGTTAAAGAAGAATGTGTGGGCTTATACTGCGGCATTTATTGACTCTGATGGATATATTACTCTTGACCGTAATATGAATCCAAGAGTCGGATTAGTGGCAACAGGAGAGAGGGGTAAGACTTTCATGTATGAAATGCACAAGTCCATTGGTTTTGGCCGATTACATTTAGACCAAAAATCTCCACAGGACACAAGGCCGGTAAATCGTTTGAATTTCTATTCACAGGCCGATGTTTCTAAATTATTAACCAAATGTTTGCCACATTTCCGAATGAAGAAGGGTAATGCTGAATTATTGTTAGAGTTAATTCGTATGAAAAAATCATACAAGAAGGCAGATTGGTATAAGCAAAGATGTGATGAGATTTTCAAATTGATGAAATGGGAGAACCATAAAGACCATGTTGGGTTTGATTTCTCAAAAGAAAATATTAACTTAGATGATATTTCAAAATTACAAGGTAATTGTAAAATGTCGGTTATGGATGAGTTAGAAAATATTGGTGGTGCAATAGTTAAGCAACAAGTGAGGACTTTTGTAATTACTGAGGTTGATTATGAAACTGATGAACACGACCAAGATGAATTAGACTTGCCTCAACAAATGGCTGTAACTGCAAAAGAATTAGGCATTGAAGAAGATGATGATAGTGAGTCCATACAAAATGAGTTAGTTAATTGGATTAGCGAAACAACCGGCTGGTTAGTTAATGCGTATAGTTATCACGAAGTTAGGCCAGATGGAACAAAAATAGATATGGATGGAAACATATTAAAATCATCAAAAAAAGAACTTAGGCAAATCCAAAAGTTTGTTGAATCTCGACTACCCGTTAAAATTATTGGCGCAGAAATGGGTAGTAAGCATCTTAAATTAACAGTGCGTAATAATAAAACAGATACTACAAGGCTGGTAGTTGTGTCTGCTACCCCTTCTAAATCGGGGAGATATAATTTAGTTGTGCGTGACATTAGAAGAACATTTAGAGAAGTGGGTGAAGATTTATGAAGTTCCAATACTGCGGTCTATGTTATACTACACCCGACTTGCGACCATATGGCTTTTGTGAAAAATGTTGGATAGCGCATGGTTGCCCTAAACCCATGAAAGGGTTGATAACTGAAAAGGATTTAGAAAAATCACAGGAGGTTTAATAATATGGCTAAAAGAAGATTTTCCGTAACCAATTTATTTAGAAGGCAAACTCCTAAACCTGCTGATAGAAAAATATTCAACATGGGTATTCAAGAGAGGCAGAATCAAAACATGATGACTGCCCCTCTAATCTATCATCTAATTAATCAGTCAGTTATTGCAAGGACTTGTATTACTCAATTGAAACAGGAGATATTTAGAAGAGGTTATCTTTGGGAAAAGGCATACGAGGCAAAGTGCAACAATTGTGGTAAAATACACCAAAGACCCGTAGCAGAATGTTCTCGATGCGGTAGCACAGATTTGAAAACTCCTGATGTTAAACAATTAGAATATGCTGAAAAGTTTATTGAAGGATATGTCAATAAGTCAGAACAATTATTTATTGATGTTCTTAGAGAATTAGAAGATGATTTGAATATCATGGATGATGCGTACATTGTCTTAGTAAAAGAATACTTCATAGATGGTAACGGTAAAATTAGAATGCACAGAATCAAAGAGGTGTATAGAGGCGACCCTGTTACTATGTATATTTACACTGATGAGTTAGGAGAAAGAGGCACTACGGGATTCACTTGTGTTAATCATAGAAACATGCTTGCAACAGAACCGCATGAAAAATGTGAAACTTGTGGTTCTAATCTATTCCCTGTTCATTATGTTAATAGAGTAAATGGAGAAGACCAATACTTCTTGAAGGGAGAAGTATTGCATTTCAGTAAATATAGTCCTTCTCGACTGTATGGTATGTCGCCCGTTATTACTCTTTACAATAATATAATGACTCTAATTGCTATGGAAAATTATGTTAATTCTTCATATACTAAGAGCCGAATGCCTAAAGGTTTGTTAGCAGTCCAAACAAGAAATATGGATTCAATGAAATCTTTTTGGAGAGCAGTTAAAGAAAAGATGGAACAAGACCCTCACTTTATTCCTGTAATGGGTATTGAAGCAGAGAACGGAAAAGGTGCAGTCGAATGGATTAAATTCATGGATAGCCTCAAAGAAATGGATTATGTTTCAGTTAAAGATGATTTGAGAGATAGAATATCAGCATTCTATGGTGTTAGTAAAGTATTCATGGCCGACAACACTACGAGTGGAGGTTTGAATAACGAAGGTATGCAGATTCTTGTAACTAATCGAGCAGTACAAATGGCTCAAAATGTGTATAATGAATATGTATTCCCATTCCTTGTAAAGCAATTTGGAATTACAGATTGGAAATTAAAACTCCCACCAAGCGAAGAAGAAGATGAAATTGCTGTTCTTCGTAAAAGAGAGATTGAAGTCAATATTGCCGCCGCTACCAAAAACTTAGGATTTGAAGTTGATATGGATGAGGATGGCCAATTTACATTTAAGAAGCCAGAACCAAAAGAACCCGAAGGTGGTGAATCACCGGATGAAGAGGGAAAGGTTGAATTAGACCAATATGCTGGAACTAACATAGATGCTTCACAGATGGGACAAATGCAAGAACAAATGATGCAAGGCAAGCCTCAAAAAAATCCACCGGCAACAAGAAATAAACCATCAATGAGCGAAGGGCCGGATAAAAGATTAGCAGGATTACCAAAGGATGCTGGAAATCAGAATGTTGATAGAAGAACCGAAAGAAGAGTTGGTTGATAATGACAGAAGATTTAAGACAAAAAGAAATAAGACTAAAGAAAGAATTGGCACAAGTGAAAGCAATAAACGCTAACGCTGATACCAAACTAAGAAAGACAAAAGACTTCAGCGTTGGAGTACCGCAAGATACTACACATAAGGCTAAACCTGTTTCGGCAGATGTTCCCGATGTAGTTACACTGCCACCAAAGCACACAAACAAAAAAGAAAATATTCCATTCTGAGGTGACTAAATGTTTTTTGAATTGTCTAAGGATAAATCTTTACTTTATGTTCTAAGTAAAGTTGAATTGGATGATGAAACAAGAGAGTTAGTTACTGCTAAGGCAAGTGCCGGAGAAATCAAGAAGTCTTTGATTAAAAACATTAATCCTTCTAATATGTTTCAATATAGAAAGTATATCTCTATTGCTAAAAAAGAAGAAGATTATGGTGAATTAGAGGGAGATGTTCGCTATGGCGGCAGTGGGACACAAAGGCGAGCAGATGCAAGATATGGGAGAGGAAATGTTTCAGAAGCCGAGCAACGAAGGCTAATGGATGAAGATTCAGCAAAAGCAATTTCAGCAGAAGCAAGGCAAAAAACCGGAGAAGCAAATAGGCAGGATTCACTTCAAAGAGAAATTCTGACCTATGAAGAATTAATTCCTAAATTAAGAGAGATGATTAAAACCATTCAAATAACTCAACCTGTTTCCGACCAAAGAGTAATTTCTGGTCAAAGTCCATATAAAAATGTGACTAAAACTAAATCTGAAAGACTCATAACTACTTTGGTTGCTCTAAAGAAAGAAGGTAATTATCTGATTAAAAGAGCAAGTGAATTTACTGAAGGCGGAGATTTTCCTATTTATTCTGGTAAAATGTATAAAAAGAAAAATAATAAATATACAAAGAAAAAAAGTAAAAAAGAAATAAACATTCACGATATGAATAATACTCTATTAGAATTATCTAAGGCTAAATTAGATAACCATGATGTTGATTTATTAACCACGCTTGGTGAAATTCATTTAGAGAAGTTTAATGCTGAAGCAAAGGCTTTACAAAATATTCCGAGCGTAAGAAGAGATTTAAGTACCTTGCGACAAAGACTCAAAGATAGAGATACTAAAGGCCATGTTGAAACATACAAAAGAGCGAGAAAAAATCTTCGTCAAACAATTAGAAGTGCCAATAATTACTTAGAATCTTTAGAAAATAATTTAGAAGAAATCAAAGAATATAATAAAAATTTGAAAGAATTGCCAGAAGAAACTCTTCGCCAAGAAATAGAAGATAGAATTGCTAATGAAGTAAAAGAGATTAAAGTTAAACTCTCTAATCTTGTTGTTAGAGAAACAGAAGAGGGTAAAAAGATAATTGTTCCTAAAAGAAGAGTAACTACTCGCAAAGATAAACAAGGAAAAACAATATCTGAAGAAGGAACAGAAAGACCGTCTGCTGACCCAAGAGTAAGAGAAACTCCTTTAGATATTGATGAACTCGGAGAAATTGAAGATATTCCAGAATATTTTACAGAGTTACTTGACAGAATACAAGAAATGAGAAACAATTTGCCTAAAGAAATAGAAGAAGAAATAGGTAAAGTATCAGATAGAATAGAAGAAAACAATAAAAAAATAGATGGGCTATTATCTAAATTCAATGTTAAGTTTTTGAGAAATTTAAGCGACATAGTTGAAAAAACGGATGCTATTATTGATAAAACGGATGAAGTAAAATTACCATCTAAGAGTTTATCATCGTCTTTGACAGAATCGAGCAGAATGCTAAGTAATCTTGTTGATTCAATTAAAAAACTATTTAGAGAAATAGAAGATATGGGAGAAGAAGCCAAAAAAGAATGGAAAAATTGGCTTAAACAAGGCGAATCAAAAAAGCCTTCTGCTCATTCTTCTGATATGGTAGGAGTTGATATGAAAGGAATAAAAGACCTTTTGGTTATTGTACCAGACATGGCAACAAAACAATTAGAAGATTTAGGATTGAAAGAATCTGATATTAAGCAAGCCAATATTCTTGTTGGGGAAATTACAGGTTTAATTCCTGCAATTAATGATGCTATTAAAAGAACAGAAGATTCTATACCAAGTGCAGAGGTTGATACTACGGTGACTCCTAAACAGAAGAAAAAAGATTTCGAGGAAACAGGAGAATATACCACTCGACCCGATGCTGGCAGAAGAGAATATGATTATAGTGAGGCCGGAGAATCTTGGTTAGAAGGAGAAAGCGAAGAAGACAGGCAAAGATATTTACAAAGCCAACAAAGAGCAAAAGACAGAGCAAAGGAGGAAGAAGAATGACAACATGGGATTATTACGGAGAAGGAGAAGAATTTATTCTAAAAGAGAAAAAAGATTCTCCTAAAGATATTCTTGATTCTTTAGATGCTAAACAAAAAAAGAGAATCAAAAAGACAATTCAAGCGGCTTCTCCAACAGAATTTTTTGGACAGGATTTTACCAAGTTAGGTGAATTAATTGATACTCTCAAGGAATTAGATTTAACTAAATCAGATAAAAAACTGAATAAGAAAATGAAATCTATGGATGAGCGCAATATTGATATTGTAGCCACCGCTACAAAACTTCGCAAGGAATATGAATTACTATATCGCCAATTGTATGATTTGGTATATGGCAAAAAGAAAAAGGAGGACTAATTATGTGGAGAGATTTAATTAAAGTTGATGAAGATAATAAAGATGAAAGATATAAAAGATACAAACAATCTCAACGAAATTGGAGAATGGGTGATAAAAGAAGAGGTGCTACTCGAAAACCCGACCAACCAAAATATAGGTGTGCTATGTGCGGAGTAGCATTAAGTAAATATAATAAAGAACACCAAAAAAATAAGATAAATTATTGTAAAACTTGCAAAAAAATAAGAGAAGAGAGATGATACTATGACAGAAGAAAAAACAATTAATGAAGAATTATTGCAGATAATTAAAGCCTTAACTTCAAAAGTTGAGGCATTGGAAAAAACAATTTATGCAAAAGATAGCATTCTTATGAAAGCCGGTTTCGTTGTAACGGATAGCCCAACACCTGCTATGGATAATTCCATTGGTACTCCAACAGGAATGCCAAAGGATATTTCAACAATGGATTGGTCGGAAATACATAAGATGGTTGAAAATGTTGAGGGATAAATATGCCAGAAAGAGTAACTAAAGAAGAAAGAGTAGTTAGCCTTGCTATTGAAAAAGCGAGAGCCGCAAAAGAAGAATTGTCACTTTCACTACATGACAATAACAGAAGCCCCGAAAAAGCGGATTCTGAAGTTGTCAAAGTAAAGCGACCTAAAGCGGAGAACGCTAAAAACCTAATACCAAAGAACCAAGATAAAGAAGGTTATGGATTAGGCGGGCAAATGGTTGATTACGATTAGAAGTGATATAGATGAAATTAGGTTCTATCGAAAAAGATAGAC
>VTLG01005070.1_pt1 | contig 10330 bp, 16 predicted proteins | sample 4694571 | NCBI WGS metagenome assembly VTLG01 (sample SAMN12604809, study PRJNA352737) | marine metagenome | biome: ENVO:00000447; feature: ENVO:00000209|ENVO:00000569|ENVO:01000036; material: ENVO:00002151; isolation source: viral sequences binned using virsorter ... | reverse complement strand
CGACCACAAACAATCCACGGACGTTGTGGCCCCCGACCCCGATCCCCGAACCGCCAAGCCATGGGTCGCTAACTCCCGACCCTTGTCCCCCGCAAACAAATATAGGTTGCGGCCTTTGAGGGGGTGAACCAAGAAAAAACTAACACCGCCCGAACGCCAATACGCATGGTTCCAAGCGATTTGACCCGACGATATATTAATTCGGTTAGTTTTGGTTGTTTTGAGTTCTACCCAAAAGGGATAGCCTTCGGCGCACATGTGAACATCGGGGACGCCCCCGCCCATGCGGTTCTCAATCCGCGTCACGTTCCAATGCTGGGGGATTTTTTGCTTCAATCTGTTCCAAAGCAACGTCTCTGGTTTCTGCGCCATTCACTTCCTCGTACTCTGCTTCAATGAAGGCGCCCGGATGAGCTCCCCGTAGCTCTTTCAGTCTGTCTTCTATCTGCTCTCGGGACATCGCCTCGATGGCATGAAAGTGACTTGTCTCTCTTCTATCGATTGTCAGGCCGCCCAATGATGAGCGGATCTTCTCTGCGTTCACCGCTGCGGAGAACTGACCGTTATCTTCCGCCGACCTAGACAGTTCACTGAATCTCTGAAGCTGACCGATGAGGGTCACACCATACTTTCGTTCACGGTCTTCGCGTAGCTCACTTATGTATTCAGCGACATGTGGGAACGTGCTTGGGTCCAAAAGTTTACACGCCTGTATTTTCGCGATTCCGTTTTTATCTGAGTAGCCGGCCATACGAGCGCACGATGCATTTGAATGCGTTCCCTCAACATAGTACCTAGCAAACTCCTTCTGGCGATTCGTCAGTTTCCGACCATGGCTTTCTTCAATCTCAGAAGCCCTAGTCTCAATAGATCGTCTTGAGCTCATGACTTCCCCTTGTTCCACATACGGTTCCATAACCAGCTATGTAGTTTACCAACCCGCTTAGAAAACCACCTTACGGGTGATGAGTTCCAAAACCAATGTTTCATAGTACCTCCTATATATGGAGCATTTTACAAATCAAATGAGATTTTTGAAAACTCAATTTTGCCCACGGCTAGAAAAAAGTGTAACGAAACAGCTGTTTTTGCTACAAGTGTAACGAGCAGTGTAACGAGTCGATACCTGTTAAATTACTGATACCATTACATCTTTGGTCCATGAACCACGCTCCGTTGCACATGTTACACTTTTTTTCCCTATTTTTTTATTTTTCAAACTGTTTTTTATATTTGACCCCTATATAGACACAAGTGCATCGAACCCTTATTCGCTTGACCCATGGAAGTGGGAGATGTATGGTTACGAACAATCCATTTAGAAAGGAGAACAAGATGGATACCTTTGATAAGTCCAACATCAACCTGATTCGTGACGCAATACAGACGGCATTGGACAATGTCGCGGAAGACTTGCGTGACGGTAACGCAAACATTTCCCTAGATTTAAAACTGGGTGGTATTTCGTATTCCGATACGAATTTCAAGGCTACCCTTAGTTGCGCCGTTGTTGATGATAACGGTGTCGTTCAGAACAAGGAACGTGCGGCCTACATTGCTGCGGCATCCATCCATGGTCTTGATCCCGCGTGGATTGATCAAACGTTTATGGACTATAAAGGTAAAGTCCTGAAGATTACGGGGTGGAACACCCGCGCACGGAAGTGTCCTGTTTTGTTAGAGGATAAGGAAGGCAACACGTACAAGGGTCCGGTTGCCATGGTTCGTGATCACATGACGAATCGTTCTATTTCCGTATGACGTTCATTCGCAAAATTCTGTTTTGGCTTCGGGGGTATCGTCGCATATCTCCGAAGCATACCCCTAAGATAGAGAGGAAGAAAAATGCCTAGTTTTACAATCATGATGCCTGACGGCAAGAAGGTGGACATCACGGACAAGATCAAGAAGTCCAAGGATGAGGATGACGTTAAAGCAGCGGTCATCGACGCGCTGAAGCCAGCCTTAAAAAAGAAGAAGTCATGACGTTTAAAATAACGGCATGGAATAGTGACGGGACCGACGTTGTGGAGATCGACGGTCCCATCGCTCCAATTCAGTTGCGGCATGATCCAGAAGAAATCTTCTGTCCTCATTGCGCTTCGGGATTAACTGTTCATCATTTTGAATGGACCGTGCTCACGTGTTTGAGTTGCAAGGAAAAAGTTGATAAGCCCGATTGGCTGGTGCCGTTGGGGTCATGAAACTTAAAACCTTGGACCTGTTTTCTGGGATCGGTGGCTTTGCGCGAGGGCTCGAAGCCACCGATTTTTTTGAGACGAGCTGTTTCATAGAACAAGAGCCCTACTGTCAGGCCGTGCTAAGGTATCATTGGCCCGACGTTCCCGTGCTAGGAGACATAAAGAATGTCCGAAGATCCGACCTACCCGACCCAGACCCCGATGTTATTTGCGGAGGATTCCCTTGCCAGCCATTCAGTCACGCGGGGCGGCAGCAAGCTCAAGACGACCCCCGTCACCTCTGGCCAGAGATGTTTAGGCTTATCAGGGAATGCCGGCCCACTTGGGTTGTTGGAGAAAACGTTGCTGGAATCATCAGCTTGGGCTTGGACGAAGTACTCTCTGACTTGGAGAGCGAAGGCTACGCCACAAGGACGTTTAATATTCCAGCTTGCGCGGTTGGCGCCCCGCACATCAGGCAGCGGATCTGGATTGTTGCACACGCCGACAGCGAAAGCGAACCAGATGGCGCCTTCGATGGCAACGCGAGACAACGGCAGTTGGGGTTTGAATTTGGGGGGAGCGAAGCCGCATCACATGGTCCCGACGCCAACGGCACAGGACCACATAAGCCGAAAGAGCACGAATCAGACTCCGAGTACGGGCAAGCTGAACTACGAAACGAACAAGTCCGTGAGTCTGGACAGGTGGGTAGAGATGTGGCCGACTCCGACAGTGAGCGATCACAAGGGCAGTGGTCCAACGGTAGTGAGGAAGGACGGGAAGATTCGGAACGACAGGCTGGACTATGCGGTAGAGCAGTTCTGGCCGACGCCCGACGCGACACCGAGGGGTGCGGCAATCGAGTTCAAGGGGACACGGCCCAGTGGGGCGAAGGAAGCGTTGACGCTGGAGACGGCGGTGACGATGTGGCCGACACCCAACGCAAGAGAGAAGGGCGGCGGGGAGTATCAGGACCCGGAGAAGATAAAAACAAGAATGGAAAAGGGTCATCAGGCCAACTTGGGGGATATGGTGAAGCTGGACCAGAAGAGTGGTGGGCAGTTGAGCCCTCTGTGGGTCGCTTGGTTAATGGGCTACCCAACCGAGTACCTCAACTCCGTGCCTTGGGAAACTCCATCGTCCCGCAAATCGCAGAAGAAATCGGAAACGCAATAAAGGTAGCAGAACAATGGAAGCCATAATCATGTGCTTGGCGCTGAATATCTACTTTGAAGCGCGTAATCAACCCATCGAAGGTCAGGTGGCCGTGGCCCAAGTTGTGATCAACAGGGTCATTGATGAGCGATACCCTGATCATGCTTGTGACGTTATCACGCAAGGTCCGACGTATCCTGATAACAATCTGCCGATTCGGCACAAGTGCCAGTTCTCATGGTACTGCGACGGCAAGTCAGATCGTCCAACGGACTATGACGCCTATAGATGGGCGATGAACATTGCGACGGGAGTTGCGATGGAGAAACTTGAGGATGTAACGTATGGTGCAACGCACTATCACGCAACGAGAGTGTCACCGGATTGGTCCTACAGGGCGCATCACACTGTGACGATTGGTGATCACATATTCTATAGGTGGGAACATGACTGAAGTAATATTGTTGATATCGGCGTTGTTCATAGCGGACAATCATGAGTTTCTGAAAGAAGCCAAGGAACAGATGGAACAGGGAGCCGAGTGGCATTACGTGGGTCACCAGAAGATTGATCCAAATGCCAAGGCCATACCAATGCAATGCGTAGATCAATCAGGCAAGCCATGCGGCGAAAAGTTTATTCTATGGAAGTTGAAGAAGAACTAGAGCCAGACATCAAAGAATGTGATTGGTGTGGCGAGGAGACCCGCCCTCAAATCGAGGACAGTAAGCTCATCTGTCCTCGCTGCCGTCGCCCGTTGAATTAATGCTGTATCTCTCCTTCTTCATCGAAGGGCGTCAGGGCGCGGTGAAATCCCGCGTCCGGGTCGCCGTCTTCTATACCTAGCGACTCCGATAGCAATCGCGACATGAAGTAGTTCATGCGGGAGATGCCCAGTGCTTGAGCGCTGTACTCCATCGCGATCCGGTACAAGATCCACATCTTCATGGTCGGTGGTAGACCGTCCAAGTGTTCGACAGCCGCCTTTGATGACTTTTGGTAAATCGTCTCTAGGTCATCGGGCGTCATGACGAGTACGTCTTCTTCAAGAGAGACGCATAGAACTTGCGGATCTGCTTGTCCGATGGCGCTTTCCTAGCTTCATCTACCAAGAACGCGATTTGCTGACCAGCCGATCTAAAGTTTGGTTTCGCCATAGCCATGAGCTCATTGTAAGACTGTAGCGAGATGGCTACGCTTTTGTATTTTGTAATATCAGGCATTTTTTCTTCCTTTTGATTGATATTGAACTTTCTTCTTAGCTTCAGAGAAACCTCTCTCTGCAAACGTCTTCGCGGTCATCGAAGCATGGCCAAGACCAGAATTACCGTCGTAATAACCTGTAATGCGCTGACGATAATCTTGAGTCGCATGACAAAAATCTATTCTAGCTTTAGGGCGTCTTGGATCTTTCCAAGCGTCCTGCCAAGACTCTTCATCAGAACAATAGGACCAATCGACGTACCGCATGGGGGCTTCATCCCATGACCAACTGTCCTCATAATCCATATACTCCAGCAACCATCCAACGCACATCTGTTCCCCTTCTTCTGACCAGAAAGGTTCTGTTCCGACTAAAAGAGCGGGAACACGATGGTTGTTTGTTTTCTCTAAAGCCCCCTGTATTTTTTGAGCGGTCTCCTCACAAAAAGATGTCAGAGGCTTCACCTCTACAAGAACATCAGGGCGCTCGGAATCTTCTGACTTCAGTAGGAAGTCTGGAAACCATCCATCAAGGTCGAAAGGTTCATATGTCCACTGCCAGCGGTATATATCGAAGCAAGCCGCCCAGTTAGCCTCAAGCCTAGAACGGAAAGTTGTTCCATTGTAGACAGTCTCAACAGATTTCATGTTGTATTTCATATTGGCTACTTCACCTTTTCACGAACTTTCGTTGTTGTGATGCCTTTGCCCGTCGAGCAGATCGGTTGTTTATTTCTATCGTCCCCTCGGAATCCCCGTCCAAATCAGAAAGCCCATTATTCTCGGGAAGCATTCTCTTGTTGTGAGTGTTTCGAGACAAGTCGGGTGAGCGCGTATGCGATGAATTAAATCTCTTACCCATTTACACTTATCCTAACCATTTCCGTAGATCCTCCCCCATCACCGTTGTGGCGATGTCCATCTTGCTCCGCAGCGCCTTCACGATCTTCTCGTCAATCGTGCCTTCCGCAATCATGTCGATATACGTGACGCTACTCTTCTGACCGATGCGATGCGCCCGGTCTTCCGACTGCATACGAACGGCTAGGTCGAAACTGTTAGCGAAATAGATAACGGTGTTCGCCGCCGTCAGTGTAATCCCGTACCCACCTGTTTGTGGGTTGCCGACAAAGAACCGGGCATTGCCGTTCTGAAATTTCTCAATGGCCTTGGTCCGTTGTTCGTCATCCGTGTCACCGTAATACGTGACCACCTTGGTATTGCCGTACACAACGCTCAGGGCCTTCGTGATCCGCTGCATGTCGTAACGGAACCGTGACCAGATGATCACCTTGCCATCGACTTCCTCGAGGCAGTTCAACAGCTCGCTGATTCGATTGTCGGGTATCTCTACAAGCTCGCCATCGTCAGGCTTCGTATGACCGGACAGAACTTGCTGCAACCGCAACAGCTGGGTCATCACGTTGGGCGTCGACATAAACTGATCCTCATCGATCTCTGCCAATGCAAAATCCTTGAGCTCTTCATAGATGCGCTTCTGTTCTGGCGTCAGGGCAATGTTGCGCTGCGTATAGATCTTGTCGGGCAAGTCCAAGCATTCACTCTTCAGGATACGCGAAGAGAACGTCTTCAGGAGGTCCGACAGTTGTTCAAGATTCCTGTAGCCGACGACACGATTGAAGCTATGACTCCCAAAAGTCTGGCGCTTCATCACCGCATATCGGTACTGAAACTGAAAGAAGTTGTCGCCGCATTCGCCCAGCAAAGTCTTGTCCAAAAAGTGACACTGTGACCATAAATCCATGGGAGACTGCGTCACAGGGAAACCCGTGAGGATACGCCTGTACTTCGCCAAGGGTGCCATCTTGAGTATGGCCTTGGTCCGTTTGGCCTTCGGATTCTTGATTGCCGTGCTCTCATCGAGCACCAGCATCGCTCGCGACATCTCAAGAACCTTGACCAAGTATTTCTGGCCTTTGACCGTGGACAGGGCTTCTACATTCATGACCAGAACGCGCAGATCGTCGCCTTCGTGAGGCGCGGCCATTCCGATAAGTGCTTGTTTTTCTTTCGCCTTTGGCAACGGCGTCCATGTCACTATAGTGCGGTCTATACGGTCTGGGAGGTGTGCGGGTATCTCTGTCTTCGACCAGTTACGGTACACCCCCTTTGGGGCTACCACTATCAGAGTGTCGATCTGATCTGCCTCAAACAGAGCGCCGGCATTGTCTATTGTGACCTTGCTTTTACCTGTCCCCATCTCAAGGAATAACCCCCAGTTCACCTGGCTCCAGCTATCCTTGAGCACTGTTCTTTGATGTTCGTAGGGGTCGGTCTTGAAAGTGTATGTCATTTTTCTCTTGCCATGAAACTAACCTCTATATAAAAGGGGGCATAGCCTTTGTAAACACCTTTGTCCAGATAAATGGCATAGGTAGAGAGAAAGAAAGAAAATGACTGTCTATCTCACACAAGAGAATCCACGCTTCAATGTGCTTAAAGCAACGAAGTACGGGCAGCTCGAAAGCCTCACAACAACCGACGATCAGATTTACACAAGCGCAAGCCGCGTGGTCGCTAAGATCAAACGCGGCTTGAAAACGTTTGGGGATGACGATTGGCTGTTGCTGTTGGGCGATCCAGCGGTCATTGGCGTGTGCTTTGCCGTCGCAGCAGAACGGAACGGCGGCCGAGTGAACATTCTCAAGTGGGACAAGTTTGAGAGGGCTTATTACCCCATCAGTGTCAGGCTGAAGTCTGGCATTGCAGATCTTGAAACCTGAAGAGGAGATACTTGTGAGCGACATACTTGACACAATCGCAGCAGACGCAGAAGCGTTTGAAGACCTGACTACGGAGAAAGGTTCAGAGCTTTCTGATCTGATCCGCCAAGCGTCCGATGTTAACAAAGCGATATCGGGCGCAGAAGAGGCGGTGAAGAGCCTAAAGAAAACCCGTGATAAATATCTCTACGATTTGCTTCCAGCCAAGATGACTGAGATTGGCATGGACAAAGTAGAAGTTGACGGCAACTCCGTTTCTCTTACGACCTTTGTATCGGCCACCATGCCGAAGGACCCTTTGCAGAAGGATTTAGCGATCCAGCATCTGCGGTCAATCGGTTGCGGTGACTTTATCAAAAACAAATTGGAAGTAAGTTTCGGCTTGTCCCAAGACAACGAAGCGAAAGCCCTTGAGGCTGATCTCGTTGAGGCTGGTCACGATACCAGTTCAAAGATTTGGGTGGAGCCGATGACACTGAAGAAGCTTGCAAAGGAAAGACTGCAAGCTGGTCAGGAATTCGATACAGAACTATTCAACGCACACATTGGAACAGTAGCTAAGATTAAAGGAGCATAAACATGGCTAAGAAAAACGGTGGCGGTTTACCCGCAGAATTAATGGACGCCTTTGAGGCTGACAGTGGTAGCGGTTTTGAGGGCGTAACGACAGACGACCTTCAGATACCCTTCATACGGCTCATTCAAGCGTTGTCCCCGCAAGTGGACAAGAACGACAGTAACTTCATTTCGGGCAGTGGAGCGGGGGACATCTTTAACACGGTGACCAAGCAGCACTGGGATGGTGACGAGGGACTGATCGTCCTGCCGTCGTACTTCCAGATGAAATTGCTGGAGTTCATTCCTCGCACACAGGGCGGCGGTTTCGTGGGCGAACTGTCTCCTACCAGTGACGATGTTAAGAACGCGCATCGTGACGAGGACACAGGCATGGAGTTATTGCCTTCTGGCAATGAACTGGTTCGCACGGCCCAATACTACGTGAAGGTTGTTCATGAGGATGGAAACCTTGAGAGTGCGATCCTCGATATGAAGAAGTCGCAACTGAAGAAGTCACGTGCTTGGCTGACGTTGATGCAGATGCAAAAGCACAACGGCAAAGCGTTGCCCATGTTCGCGAACACGTATCGACTAACCAGTGTATCAGAGAAGAACGATAAAGGTAACTGGTACAACTGGAGCATCACAAAAGAAGGCTCGGTGCCTTCCATCGAAGCCTATAACGAAGCGAAAGAGATGCATCAGTCTGTCAAGGACGGTGAGCTCTCTATCGCAGCCCCTCAAAACTTAGAACAGATTTCTAGTCAGGAATCTGACTCTGACGTTCCGTTCTAGGGAAGGATGACCCCTAAACGGTCCTGTACCGTTTAGGGGTCTATTTTCGGATGACGGAAGCACAGAGATATTTTGACCTTTTTCAAGGGTTCAAGGGAGCGCATGGTCAGACAGAGGTTCTGAACCATCAGCGCCACGGCAAGCAGAAGGCTAAGAGCTTCATTGTCCGTGAACCGTTGACCCTAGAATTAGTTCAAGGCCACATTGATGGCCAGCAAGGAATCGGTAGCATACCTATCGATGAGGATAACAGTTGCAGCTTCGGTGCCTTGGACATCGATGACTACAATCTTGATCTCGTCGCACTGTGTAAGAAGTCTGCCAAGTTGAAGCTTCCTTTGATTCTGTGCCGTTCAAAGTCGGGCGGCGCCCATTTATACATTTTCCTATCTGAAAAGGTGCCAGCGGTAGAGCTCAAGGACAAGTTAGCTGAGTTCGCGTCCGCTTTAGGTTTCGGCACATGCGAGATATTCCCCAAACAGGAAGAGGTCATCGTGGAGCGCGGTGACGTAGGGAACTTTATCAATTTACCTTACTTCCAAGCTGAGTTCGCAACACGGTTTGCTTATGACAGAAGCGGCAAGGAACTGACGCTGGTTGAGTTTCTTGATCTGGCAGAGAAGAGCAAGATCACGCTCAAGCAGTTACGTGAGTTTGAACTGACATCCAAGTCGGATGTATTGCCTAACGGCCCACCGTGTCTACAGCAGTTGACAGAACACGGGATTCCAGAGGGTGGCCGTAACAATACGATGATCAACATCGGCGTGTACTACAAACTATCGTCGCCGGAGAATTGGAAAGAGCTTCTTGAGAAGCATAACCAGAACTACTGCAATCCGTCGCTGCCAGCCAAAGAGATCGTGACGATACAGGAACAGCTGGAGAAGAAAGAATATTTCTACACATGCAAACAGGAACCGATACAGAGCCACTGCAATAAGGCGCTGTGCAGATCCAGACAGTTTGGTGTCGGTGGCAGTCAGTCCTTTCCAACGATTGGCGGGTTAACCGTCGTTCTGTCGGAGCCCCCAGTTTGGTTCGTGGACGTTGACGGTGCGCGGCTGGAACTTACGACCAAGCAGCTACAGATGCAGATGGACTTTCAACGGGCTTGCATGGAGCAGATGTACCAGATGCCAGCGCGGATGAAGGACCCTGATTGGCGCGACATGATCGACAATCTACTGACCACGGCAACGCACATACAGGTGCCAGAGGAGCTAACGACCAAAGGTCAGTTCAACGAGTTCTTGGAGACGTTCTGCACCTCCCGCATACGTGCGACTTCGGAAGAGGAGCTCCTGACGGGCAAGCCATGGACGGCGGACGGCTACACATACTTCAAGCTAGGTGCGCTACAGGAGTTCTTGAAGCGCAAGGGTTTCACCAACTACTCACGTGGGCAGATCACAGAGCGGTTGAAGGAACTGAACAATGGCGCGGAGTCGGATAAGCAGTATCGGCTGAAGGACAACAAGGGCAAGTGGAGAACGGTCAGGGTCTGGTTCGTGCCAGAGATGGAAGAACTAGACGTTGATTTGAAGAAGCCGAGCTTCTCTGAAGAGGTGCCGTTTTGAAGATACAGAAGACATATCTAGGTCCACCAGGCACGGGCAAGACGCAAAACAACTCCAACCTCATACAGGAGTACATACGGCAGGGCATTGAACCGGAACGCATTGCTGGTGT
>VTLG01001603.1_pt1 | contig 10330 bp, 19 predicted proteins | sample 4694571 | NCBI WGS metagenome assembly VTLG01 (sample SAMN12604809, study PRJNA352737) | marine metagenome | biome: ENVO:00000447; feature: ENVO:00000209|ENVO:00000569|ENVO:01000036; material: ENVO:00002151; isolation source: viral sequences binned using virsorter ... | reverse complement strand
CGACTAATATTGCCTGTAATCTAAGGAGTCCTAAAATGTTTCCTTTGGTTGTTGAAGCAATTGAAAATTTGCAAAAGGAATATGCTGAAGCAAGTAAGATTGATTTTGTTAGACACGCTAGGGAATTGGCTAGATTGCGCGATACTGCTGTCACGAATGGACAGTTGGGCCCAGCCGTCAATGCTGAATTTCGCAGAGGTCAGTTGGCAGGGTTCTATGTTGATAGGAAAGAGGTTGTCACAGCTTCTTTGGATAATATGTCACGCCCAGAGCTTGAGGCGAAACTCAAGGAGATCCGTGATCATAATATAATTAATGGGGAAGCTATTGGTGTCGAGATTAGTGAAGTAGATGAGAATACATCTGGGCATTCTCTACTAGAACACAATAGTAAAAAATCAAAGTAATAAAAATTGTCCATTTGATGATTGACTTCATCTAAACCTTATACCATGATTTGTACTATCTAATCTTGTAGCTGTGCTTCTGCAATGAGGGCTACAGTATCTATCAAACCTGCTCATCTTTGCCAATTTGCCACAAATATTGCATTTTCTCTCAATCAACACTTCTTCCTTTGGCTTGGGTTTTGACTGGTTGTAGTAGTCTGGGATTTTAAAATTCATATTTCTTCATCAATTCTTTTAGTTTGTCTTCCCACATAACCTTATACACCAAATCGTCTTCAATGCTATGAATCATTTTCCAAAGATTAGATACGCGTTGCCAGAATAGTTCTTCAGTCATTTTTCAATACTTTCTGTTATATCAACCACATCAATTTCAACATTTTCAAATTTGTTATCGTCAATAATTGGTCTTAAAGATTTATCAATTAAATAAGAAATATCTGCTTCTCTTAAATCTGTATCTGGTATATCCAATCTGATACTAAAACTTGTTATTTTATTCATTTCTAATCCTTTCTAAAAAATTGCACAGGACTTATCCGAATAACTCCGTCGCCTGTGACTAAGTCGACTTACGGAAAGGGAACGAGTCACCGCTTCTCGGTTAGTGACGACTTACTTTCATTTGGTACGGATTTTCTCCAAACCAACTTTGCGATCTAACATTATCACATATACTCCCATTAAAATATAAGTCAAGAAAAAAAATAACTTGACTTTTAATTTATCTCAACTATATAGGATAAGTAGAAAGGATTAAAGATGACTGAAGAAGTATATTATCACAGCAAGAGCAAGGGCGAGGATATGCCTGTATCGGAAATGTCCGATTTGTATGTTCGTCGAGCCTTTAAGAAAATGATTCTGAAAGAGAAAAAGAGATTTGATGAAAAGGAAAAATTAAAAACATATATACGAAATGCGATTAATAACTTGGAAAGGGCGTTGGAGGAAAAATGAATAAAAAAGAAGCTTGGAATTATGTTGTAGAACATGCAAATATTTTACATGCAAATTTAATTTCAGATATGAAAGCAGATATTTTAAGAGATGATATTTCAGATCATGGAATTGATTTTAAAAATATGAGTAAATTACAATTAAGACAATATGTTGAAGATCAAATTTTATCTGATGGGTTTTTAATAGCAAATGAGGAGGAAAAATGATAGGCAGACCGAAAGTTTGGACTGATGAAAAATTAAATCAAGTGAAAATTTTAGTGAAATATAGTAGCACAAGTAAAGTTGGAAAAATATTTGATACAACGAAAAATGCTGTGCTTGGCGCGTTGTACCGCGACAAGGTAAAGAACGGATATGTGCCACCGCCAGATTCTAAATATACAGGCAAAAAAGAAAATTATCCAAAACACTTGACTTTTAAATAATCCCATGTTATTGGGATAATATGAAAGAAACAGATGTATTAGTATCTTTTCAGCATAGAAGTGGGGAAAATGAAAATGATGTTTATGTGCTGACGAGTAAAAAAGAATCTGAAAAATCAGATAAGGTATTAATTAAAGAAGCATTTTGGGGTGTGGCTAATTTTGATAAAAGTATGAATGAATATTGGATTAGTGATACTGATGTTGCGAGTGTTGAAAGTAAAGATGAAATTACAGAAGATGAAATAAAAGTATTACGAAAATTTGGGATAGTATACGGAACAATATGAGTAAGAATAAGAATAAACATTGGATAAAAATATTTGAAGCTAATAGTGGTCATTATGAAATGCTTGAAGAATTTGAAGAAGTTTTAAAAGATTTAAATATTGATGTTTATCGTGATGATGAAGAAGAAGAAAAGGGAGTTGATTTATTTATAAGATTGGATAAATTATGTCCTTAAAATTAATAAATCAATCAAGCAATCGTAAGACAGGCGCGATTGCGACGACATACAGGGCGGGAAGTTCCATGTATGGCAGTTGTCCCGCGACTTGCTCGTTAAATCCCGACGGCGACAATTCCGCGACAGAAATAGATCAAGATTATTTGTCGGCGTTGAGAAAAGCTGTTCCCAAAAAAGGTCAAGCGTGGACTTATTCACATTTTGATTATACTACAATTCCGCAGAATGAAGAAAATCACACTACTATAAATTATAGTGCTGATACTGTAATCCAAGCATTAAATAGTTTTAATTCTGGGCGTGAAACAACATACACCGCTCCCTCCACAATGACGGGTAAAGTTGATAATATACAGGGCGTGAGATTTGTAAGATGTCCCGCCGAAGAAAATAAGAAAATTACTTGTCAAAATTGCGGTAGCGGTCAGCCGTTATGCGCTAGGCAAAAAAGAGATTATATTGTTAAGTTTACCGCTCATGGTAGCCAAAAGAAAAAAGTAGGACAAGAAGAAAAGGGCGGTTGCTATGCGGGACAAGGTTTTACTGTCTTTTCTTGGAAAGCGACAGCCAAACAAAAACAGGAAATGACCGACGCGGTAAAATTAAGCGAGTGGGTTAAGACGCTTCCTTATGGTAGCATGATAAGACACCATGTCGCGGGGGATATAGGGAAATGAAAGTAAATATTGAAATTTTAGATGAAGATACTATGTGGATTGATTTTAAGGATAAAATGATAAGAATTGAAAAATCAAAAGAACATACAAATAATGACTTAATGATAACTATTCATAAAAATGAAGATTCAGATTATCACGCGAAACTTATTGACAAATAATTAATCCCATGCTATTGGGATAATATAATTTTAAGAAAGGAAAAATTATGACTGATGATATAAGATTAAATCAAGCCAAGCGAAAAGCAATTAAAGACGCTTGGAAAGATACGATATGGAAAAGAACGCCGACGGAATTTGACGCTAACTTATCCGACGCGGTGGCAAATTTCAAACAGCATGAGATTGATGTTTGGATTGATGTTGTCAAGCCGACAGTTGAAAAGAATTTTCCACCAGAGGATATGAAAGTATTACAGCGGTATTCTCGCGGTAGCGATTATAATTCTTTTTCTGAATATGATTCTTGCTTTTATTTTAAGCCAAGCTTTGCTGATGATGAGGAAAAACAGTTTCGTTTTGCTTATAACAAGGAAGATATGACCGCTTTACATTATGAAGAATTAATGAATTTAGGGGTTAATCCAAATATTGAAATTGAATATGAGAATAAGGAAAAAAATCCGCATTATCATACCGCGAGTAATGAATTAGGAAGTACAATAAAAGATTTCAATAATCCGCGCTATACGACAAGTAGTGGATATAATGATAGGTACGACCATAGTATTGATGAATCTGATGTTGGCAGAATGGGCGGTTTTGCTCTTTTAGTACCCGCAACAGGTGGTTGTCATAGTCGTACCATGATGTGTGATAATGAATTTGATTGGAAAAAATTAAATGATTATGATGTATCAAGGCGTGTCATGATTATGGCACAGCGCGAATTGGCAAAGCATAAAATGACACTTGTTAATGATATGAATATGGTTGTTGATCAAGCCAAGTTTTTAAGTGAGGTTAAGCCTTACTGGATTGATATTGAGGCTTGTGTAAATTTTGACGATCAAAATATCGGTACTGCTGTTTCCATAGTATCAGAGGAAACGAAACAACGATTGCTTGATAGTGCTAAAATCCGACAAGCGCAACGCGATATTGTCGCGGTCATAACAACACCCAAAGAAAAAGAACTCGTATAAATTATTTTCTTGACACTATCTCATTTTAATGGGATAGTGTTTTTTTATTTAAAGAAAGGAAAAATTATGACAATTCCATTATGTCAGCAATGCGGAAAGAAATTATACGCGAGTTATGGTCAGCGTGGCTATTTGGCGGAAAGTGATAGTCGTTATCATTATCATTTTTTTAACACACAAGAAGAATGTGACGCCCACGAAATACCAGAAAATGCTTTTGAGGTTGATAGGCAAAATCCAAATCGGTGGCATACTAATTATAGACTTTATTACAATACACCACAGCAACCCCGCGACGGGCTTTTTCATAATCGCAGTTGTTGGGAACAATGGCATTTAGACCACCGCGACGATTTGGAAAGAGTGATACGGACAAGGGGGGAGTGGAAATCTTGACAGCAAAAATTGAATCAAACTTTGGGCGTGAGATAATGAAAAATATCGACGCCCAATGGACTAGAATTGAAAATCGTCATGGTGGCGGAATACCAGACTTGTACGGAATCAAGGGCGGAGTGTCAATTTGGCTTGAATTAAAATGTATTAAGAAAAATTCAATAAATATCTCACCGCTACAAATCTCTTGGAATTACAATCATTTCCAAGAAAATGGGAAAAACTATTATATTGTCCGCGATACGCGATCAAAGGTCATCAAACTGTACGACGGGGATAAAGGACGGGAACTCAAGGAACAAGGTTTCAAATGTCCATGTTCCATGACATTTGATTATCCATATCGTTGGATTGACCTTGAACATGAATTATTTTTAACGATTTCTTGACCGCGACACAATAACCTAGTGGCATGGTTTCCTCGCGTCGAGAATATTAGGGCGGGTTAGTTATCCCTTTCTTACCCGCCTTTTTTCACGCCCAGATTTCCCTGCGACAATTTACCGCATTGACACGGAACGCGAAACGAGGTAAATAATTCCCTCCCATTAGGGCGGGGGTGGTGGCGGAAATAATTAAATTTTTCGCTTGACACTTGATCCATTGTCCTATAGTAATGGGAAAAGAGAAAGGAAAATTATGAGTGATAGTATGACCAAAGATGTCGTAAATGCTCTTTCGTGTGGAAATGTAATTGACGAGGTAAAAATAATTATTAAGTTTGCTGATGGTTCCAAAAAAACTTTCGGCGAAGATGATGTTAGTGAAAATTTCCAAGATTGGTTGTCAGATATAAATTATGATAAAAAAGAGGAATTGGAATAAAAGTTTCACGGTTCGCGTTTCATGTGAAATAAAACTTGACACCAAAACCATTGTCCTATATGTATGGGATTGAGTAGTAGCAATAGAGAAATAGTTTGCAACGAATGACTGATAAGTCGCTTCCCCTACCCTACTACTCACTTAAAAAGAAAGGATAAATATGAAAAAGAAACTTGATACAAGGTCGAATGACTTAAAGGACTTTGACGAAATCAGCAATACCATTGATGAGTTTTATGACAGCGATAAACTTGATTCAGATATCGCAGATGATGTATATCATAAAATATCCACCGACATTGATCTTCGGCATTTGCGTTGTTTCAGTATGAAAGAAATAACTGAACAGGTTGAATGTTTTTGTGCTGATATGCTTGAGGTGGACAGACTGCGTAAAGAGGGTTGATGTTGACAGTTCCTGTCGCCGTCATACTTTTACTAATGATATTATATTTTATTTAACTTGACTCGTGTCCCGAGTTCCTATAATCTTGGGACACGATTAAAAGAAAGGAACGGTTATGAAAAACAGAAAGTTTAAAGTTGTTCGCAAGGAATATTGGGAAATGGAAACGGTGATAGAAGCACCGACAGCAGATAAAGCAGAAGAAATAATTATAAATAAATTAGAAGGAACTGATATTGATTCAGTTATGGAAAAAGAAAATGCTTTTTCTGTGGACTATGTGGTGACATTATTATGAGCGATCTACGAATTAAACCGAACACGGACAACGGCGACTTGCCCAAGAAATATTCCAAAAAGGAACTCAAGAAAATGAGTAAAATTTTTAGACCTTTGGAAAAAATATTAAATGAGCATTACACCAAGCATATTTTGTCTAAGTATGGAGATATAAAGAACAACGGTCAGGAAAATAAAAATAATTAGTATTCACATAACTCCTAAAATCTGATCGTGAGAAAAGCCCCGAATTAGTCGGGGCTTTTTATTTGACTATCCCATTTTAATAAGATACAAGATAATTAACGAAAGGATAAAAATGGATACATATCAAAAGAATCTTCGTGATAAATGGTTCTTCTATGATGCAGATGTTGCGATATTCTGGGACGGTGACAAATTGTTCCAAGTTCAGAATGACGGAAAGATTGTTGACAGTTTCGAGGAACCTGAAACAATCGCCACGGTCGAAAAAGCTGAAAAAATCGCAGACGAATATATGGCAGAAAAACTTAAAGAGGAAATGATGGACAATGCTGATGACATTGAATTTCAGTTCAGAGATCCAGACCTCTTTAGAATGTAAATACCACCACGAGAAAAGGCACTTGGTTCAAGTGCCTTTTTTATCCACACCCACTACATCTGGTACTTGACAAAAGACATACTGACTAGTACAATCGAAATACGATTTTTTCGTTTACGAAGTATTTCGATTGTACTAGTCGCTTCCTCTTTTTTTTCTTGCATTTTATCACAGTTATGATATTAAAATATCAGCATGGCAGAAAGTAGAATATAATGTCACATGAAGTTGAAACGATGGCTTGGGCAAATGAAGTGCCTTGGCATAGATTAGGTCGTGAAGTTACTGATGACCTTACACCTGATCAAATTTTACGTGTTGCCGATTTAGATTGGCAAGTCAATCTAAAACCAGTTGAATGGACTAATTCAGAAGGTACTAATCATAAATCTGATAAGTACTTTTCTTTAGTTCGTGACGCTCACACTAGAATTGATGATACATATGTACCCGAGTCAATTCTTTGTAGTGGTTTAACCGACAAATATAAACCAATTCAAAATATGCGTATTGCAGATTTTTTTAAGGAATATATTGATAACGGCGTTGCAACTATGGAAACTGCTATCAGTTTATTTAATGGTCAAATTGTCATTTTAATGGCAAAGACTAACGAAAACTTTTCACTTGCTGGCGGTGATAAAATAGAACAATATTTATATTGTGCTAGTTATCATACTGGCAGGGATAAGCTAAAAATCAGATCCTCCAATACTAGGGTTGTCTGTAATAATACTTTTAGCGCTTCCCTACATGATAATGCGGTTGTTGAGGGTTTAATTAGTCACCGCTTTGAATTTACAAATGAAGTAGAACAACAAGTTAAGTCTGACTTGGGAATTTCTATAGATCAGATGAATAAATTCAAGGAACAATCTGAACTGTTAGCCAGTAAAAAATTAAAAGAAAATGATCTTTTAAATTATTTGCTGGTTGTTTATCAACCAGAACTGTTAAAAGAAAAGTCTTTTGATATGTCTAAAATGTTTGATAAGGGATATGAGTTCAGACCTAGTATGAATATTAATCGATCTTATGGCGCTTTTCATGATACTTATGAAAGCGAAGGTAAAACGCATAAGCTAGAAAATACTGGTAATGATCTTGCATCTTGCAAGGATGATACTTGGTGGAAAGCTTTTAATGCTGTTACCTATAATGAGGATCATTTGCGTGGCGGTTCTAAAAAAGATGAATTCAGAACTGAACGAGCATTACTAGAAAACTCATCCATTAAAGCGAAAGCTTTAGACACAGCACTAGAATTAGCTAGTCAATAAATTATTAACCCAGCAATAAATGCCATGTGTATTGCTGGGTTTTTTATTTAGCTATGGCTATAAATGTTGCTCCTGGAGGAATACTTTGTAGCTATGACTATAAAATGTGAACGCGGTGATAAAATCGAGAGCCGAGCAAAGCGAGACTTAGTCTCTCGATTTTATCACCGACTGTCGTTTTGTCAACATCAATATCCTATATTATTAGGATTATTTTATTGACTTGTGAATAACTTTTCTATAGGGATGGGGTATGCTTTTAAATAATAAATCGATCAATTTATTATTCTCTTTGGCTGAACAACGATACCTAAGTTGTAAGGCACATCTGGTTACGAGGAAGGATGGCAAATGCTGAGATATTCGTATTTAGACTGTCAAAAGTCCCAGAATGGTTCCAAAGTACTAGTCAAACACCCTGAAAATGTGGTTAGGCGGGAAAAGGTTGGGGGTGCGTTCACACTAATCCCTCAAGAGGCAAAAGCATACAGAAAGAGAGAGTTTATATAGAATTAGGGTCGTGGCTGTGTTGGAAGACCCAACCAATGTCCACATAATACCTAATAGCGAAAGATTGCTCACGATACTAAATACGCTCCTTAACTGTGGGCGTGTGTATCACCACGCAAAATATGGTTTGCAAGTATATCTGGTAGCGAAAACCCCTAGTTCATACTGCTAGGGGTTTTTTAAAAGACACACGCAATGATAAAATCGAAATTCTTAAGAAATAAGAAATGTATTTCGATTTTATCATTGACTATCGTTTTGTCAACATCAATATCCCATATTATTAGGATTAGTTGTGGATAACTTGTTTCATACTGTGCAACAAAAGTTATCCACATTTATCTTATTTCACCGCGATATAATCCTTTATTAATGGGAGTAATAGTCTACTATCATAATTAGAAAGGAGATATATTATGTATCATGTACTTAGACTACATTGCAATACTGATGGAAGGATTTGGTCTTTCAATCATTGCGATGGTACTTATACTTTAGAGGAAGCGAAAGAGTGTTTAAAAGTTCTTGAAGCTTCTAACAAGGATAAGGATGATGATGGTTACTATGACAAATATGTTGTTAGTAAAGATTTGCCAATATCATCTATAAAATAATTTGCTTCCTCTAGCAAATTGCCAACGCGGTTCACCGCGTTGGCACAACAACCCACCCCCTACACCCCTAAATAGTATAGAAGCTACAATTTTTTTTCTGCTACGGGGCATGTTTGACATAAACGGTACCGGCCAAAACTCTACCACCCTATTTTGGGACTCCTATCCTTGATTATCCCAAAAAAATAATATATAAAAATTCTGCAATGATTAATCAAAGCGAGGCCGAGCTCCAGGAACAGTTACTCCTTGAGCATATAAAAAAGCTCGAAAATGCGGAAAAAGATTTCATCCCATTTGTGAAACATGTCTGGCCTGATTTCATATCAGGATATCATCACAAAAAAATTGCCGAGAAGTTCAAGGCAATACGGGATAAGAAACTAAAGCGTCTGATTGTGAATATGCCTCCAAGGCATACGAAGTCAGAATTTGCTTCCTTCCTATTTCCAGCGTGGTTAGTGGGCCATGATCCAAAATTGAAGATCATCCAGACCACCCACACCACGGAGCTAGCTGTCCGGTTCGGCCGTAAAATGAAAAATCTGATTGATGACCCAACCTATCAGCAGATTTTTGACAAAGTGGCTATTTCCGCCGATTCAAAGGCAGCCGGCAGGTGGGAGACGAATCATGGCGGCGAGTATTTCGCGGCGGGTGTTGGCAGTGCGATCACGGGCCGTGGAGCAGATTTATTGATTATTGATGATCCGCACTCGGAGCAAGACGCACTATCGGAAACATCATTGGACTCCGCTTACGAGTGGTATACATCCGGACCGCGGCAAAGATTGCAGCCGGGCGGCGCCATCGTCATTGTAATGACGAGATGGTCCGTGAAGGATTTGACGGGAAAACTGATACAGGCGCAAACAAAGGAACCAAAGGCGGACCAGTGGGATTTGATCGAGTTTCCAGCCATCATGCCATCGGGCAAGCCCGTGTGGCCGGAATACTGGGACCTTGATACACTGACCACGACCAAAGCATCGCTGACCGAGCAAAAGTGGCAGGCGCAGTGGCAGCAGAATCCAACGAGTGAAGAAGGAAGTATCATCAAGCGAGAATGGTGGAAGAAATGGGAGGAGAAGGATATTCCCGATTTGATCCACGTCATTCAATCCTATGACACAGCCTACAGCAAAAAAGAGACCGCCGATTACAGTGCGATTACCACGTGGGGCATTTTCACGCCGCCGAATAAGGTAAAACCGCATATCATACTTTTAGATGCAGAAAGAGCAAGATGGGAGTTTACAGAGCTTAAAAAGCGTGCTATGGAGAAGTACAAGTACTGGGAACCAGAAACAGTGATTGTGGAAGCAAAAGCTTCTGGACTTC
>VTLG01005069.1_pt1 | contig 10332 bp, 12 predicted proteins | sample 4694571 | NCBI WGS metagenome assembly VTLG01 (sample SAMN12604809, study PRJNA352737) | marine metagenome | biome: ENVO:00000447; feature: ENVO:00000209|ENVO:00000569|ENVO:01000036; material: ENVO:00002151; isolation source: viral sequences binned using virsorter ... | reverse complement strand
AAAAGATCCAATGGCCTTAACAACAGTTCCTCCAGCCGATGGATATTTATATCTAGTTGGTTCAGGTGGTGGAACAGATGCTGTATATGACGCAGGAAAATTTTTGATTACTTTATGGGGGTACTAATATGGCTCTCAGTAAAGTTGATTATAACAGTTTAAACGTCACAGCAGCTGCAAGCAAAGCCTTAAAGTGGAATTCAGGCGCCGATGGTTTTGAGACAGGAGATGTTGCTGGTGCTTTAGTGTTACTAGAAACTCAAACAGCTAGTAGTTCTGCTACTTTAGATTTTACAGATAATATTGATTCTACTTATAATGAGTATGTGTTTAAGTTTATAGACATTCATCCAGCAACTAATGATGTTCACTTTTCATTTAATGGTTCTGATGATGACAGTAGCCATAGTTACGATGTAACTAAAACAACAACAAATTTTAGAGCACACCATAGCGAAGGTGGTACATCTGATTTATCTTATAGAACAGGTGGAGATAAAGCACAATCTGCAGATTTTCAAAATATAGCAGCAGAAGTTGGAAATGATAATGACCAATGTGCAGTTGGAACATTACATTTATTTAATCCAAGTTCTACAACATTTGTTAAGCATTTTATAAGTAGATGTAACATTTATAATGCCTCTGATTATAATAGAGATGATTATGTTGCTGGTTATTTCAACACAACTGCTGATATTACAGCTATACAATTCAAAATGTCTAGTGGAAATATAGACGCTGGCGTAATCAAACTGTATGGAGTTTCTTAATGGCACTTACTAAATATAATTATAATAGTTTTAATGTAACACCTGTTGCTAGTAAAGCATTAGCTTTTAATTCTGATGCCGATGGATTTACTACAGCTGATGAAGGAAATATGGTGTTGATTAAAACTTTAACAGCGTCTTCAGATGCAACTTTAGATTTTGTCGATGGTACTGATGATGTTGTTTTGGATAACACATATCCTACTTACTTATTTAAATATATAAATATTCATCCACAAACTGGTTCAAAAACATTTGGCTTTCAAGGTAATGCTGCTGCAGGTAGTGGATATGATGAAACAATGACAACTACAGCATTTAGAACTTATCATTATGAAAGTGGTGCTGATGCTGGTCTTGGTTATTTATCAGCTTCAGATTTAGCACAAAGTACAGGACTTGCAGATTTACAGGAATCTGATGCGTTAGGAGCAGATAACGACCAATCTTTATCTGGAGAACTTTGGCTATTTAATCCATCCGGTACAACTTTTGTTAAACATTTTATGGCTAGATCTAGCATGACACATCAAGCAGATGCTCATTCTGATTTTTCTACTGCAGGATATTTTAATACAACAAGTGCAATAGATGAAATACAATTCAAAATGAACTCAGGCAACATAGACGCTGGCACAATCAAACTTTATGGAATTAAGGATAGTTAATGGCTCTTTCTAGATTAAATTATAATAGCTTAAATGTAACGCCTACTGCTAGTAAAGGCATAGGATTTGACTCTGGAGCCGATGATCTTGCTGCTACTTTTTCTGGTGGATCTATAACTTTTATTAAAAAACTAACTTCAGATGGATCAGACGATGATTTATCTTTTGTTGATGGAACTTCTGATGTTGTTCTTGATAATACTTATAAAGAGTATATGTTTATTTTTAATGATATTCATCCAGAAACAGATAATGTTTTTTTTACTTTTAATCTATCAATAGATAGTGGTTCAAACTACAATGTTACTAAAACTACAACAGCTTTTAGAGCATATCATACAGAAGCTGGTGCTGCTCCAACATTAGCATATTATCCAGAGATTGATTTGGCACAATCTACTGCATTTCAAAATATTGTTGGTGAAGCTGGTAATGCAAATGATGAAAGTATAAGTGGATATTTACATTTATTTAACCCATCTTCAACTACATTTGTTAAACATTTTATGACAAATGCAAATCAAAATACATACCATAATTTAGCTATGCAGACTTTAACCGCTGGTTATGGTAATACAACATCTGCTGTAGATGCAGTTCAGTTTAAAATGAGTGCAGACGAAATCCAAGGTGGAACTATCAGCTTGTATGGAATTAATTAATATGGTAGATAATATAAAAAGGAGCAATTCATGAGTTACATCGGTGCTAGACCTACAATTGGAAATTTTCAAGTTTGCGATGCAATAACCACATCTGCAACAGATACATTTAACCTTTTGGTTGGTGGTGTTGCAATCAGCCCACAATCGGCCCAACATTGTTTGGTATCATTAAACGGAATTTTACAGGCTCCTATATCCTCTTATACAATTTCAGGTAGTACAATCGTTTTCGCTTCGGCGGTAACCACATCAGACGCTATCGACTTTATCACTGTACTTGGTGACGTGCTCGACATCGGTGCGCCTTCAGACGATACGGTGACAGCCGGTAGTATGGCTTCAACAGCAGTAACAGAATTATCAGCAGGAGCAGGAATTACAGGTGGATCAGGAACAATTTATAGATCAGATGTTCAAAAATTAGGAAACATTTATCACACAAGAATTTTAATAGATTTAACAGGACTTGCTAGTTCTGGATCAGGAGACATTATAGGTAAAGCAGCAACAGCTAATTGTTCTATTGGACAAATTACAGCTGCAATTAATGGTACTGTATTAGGAGGCAAGATAACTTGCTTTGAAGCACCCGCTGGTGGAGACCCAGATATTAACTTATGGTACGCAGATGAAGCAACAGGAACAGAAGACGCTGCAGTAACAGGTTTAACTAACCAAACACAAATGTGCGATAGTGGAGATTTTGCAATAGGAACTGTAGTCGGTATTCCAACGCCACCCGCTGCCAACAAATATATGTATATGGTAACAGGCGCAGCAACAGATGCTAACTATACAGCAGGAAAACTTCTTATAGAATTATTTGGGTACGTATAGGAGTAATCATGGCTATACTAACAGCTAATAATCAATCCTTAACAGAAATCACGACTCTTCCTTCGGTCGTTACTACGGGAAGTTTGGTGTTACTAGAAACTCAAACAGCTAGTAGTGATAGTACACTTTCTTTTACTTCAAACATAGATTCAACTTATAGTGAATATATTTTTAAGTTTTATAATATACATCCATCAGGCACAAACAGATTTCAATTTAATGGAAGTATAGATGCTGGATCTAACTATAATGTAACCAAAACTACAACTATTTTTACTACACAACATTCTGAAGCTGAAGCTGAAACTGCAAGTATACTCTATCAAAGTGGAGACGACATAGCACAAGGAACAGGATTTCAAGATTTAATGGCTTATGGGAATCAAGATGCAGATAATGATCATTCTTTAAATGGAACTCTACATCTTTTTAATCCTAGTAGTACAACTTTTGTAAAACATTTTATTGCAAGTTCACAAGGAAACATAGACACAAATTATAGTAATAATGGTTTTATAGCTGGATATTTTAATACAACATCAGCAATTGATGCAATAAGATTTCAAATGAGCTCAGGCAACATAGATGCTGGTACAATAAAATTATATGGAGTAGTATAATGACATTTTCTCTTGGATCTACCCCCCGTTCACTAGTTAAGTATAACGATCAAAGTATATCTGCGATCACTGAAGTAGGATCAGGAGCAGGAATTACAGATGATATGGTGTTGATTAAAGAACAAACAGCATCTTCAAGTTCTACTGTTGATTTTGTTGATGGCACATCAGATGTAGTCTTGGACAGTACATATCCTATTTATTTATTTAAGTTTATTAATATGCATCCAGCTACAGATGATGTTTTTTTTGGTCATCAAGGAGATGTAGATGGTGCAACTACTTATGGACAAACTTGTACTAATGCTGTGTTTTATGCAAGACATGAAGAAGATGATAGTCCAGCAGATATGGATTATTATGCTTCTGCCGATCAAGCACAAGGAACTGGAATAAATCAAATGGTACAATTAGGAAATGATAACGATCAAGCTGGAAGTGGATATTTACATATTTTCAATCCAAGTTCTACAACTTTTGTCAAACATTTTATAAGTAGATTTAATGGAGCACATCCAAGCGATAATAGTATGTCAATATTTAGTGCTGGATATTATAACACAACATCTGCTTTAAACACATTTAGATTTAAAATGTCATCAGGCAATATAGACGCTGGCACAATTAAACTTTACGGTATAAAGGATTCATAATGGGACTTGTTAAACTTAACGATAGAGGCGTTCGAAGCGCCACAACTTTCGGTTCTGTAAGTGGTGGATCTTTTACTTTTATCAAAAAATTAACGTCCGATGGATCGGATGATACTTTATCTTTTGTTGATGGAACATCGGATGTTGTTCTTGATGACACTTACAAGGAATACTTATTTATTTGGAATAATATACATCCAGAAACAGATGATGTAGATTTTAAATTTCAAGGAAATGCTGCTGGAGGAGCTGATTATAATGAAACTATTACTAGCACATGGTTTGAAGCCTATCATGATGAAGGAGATACTGGAACAAGTTTCGCTTATAATACTTCAAGAGATCAAGCAGAAGGTACAGCTTTTCAATTTTTACATAATAAATTAGGAAACGATAATGACCAATGTGCTGCTGGAACTTTACATTTATTCAATCCATCATCAACAACTTTTGTGACACATTTTCTTGCTGCTTGTACTAGAATTTCAGAAAATGATTTTACAGCACAACAGTATATAGCTGGATATTTTAACACAACATCAGCAATAGACGAAATTCAATTTAAAATGAGTTCAGGCGAAATCCAAGGCGGAACTATCTCACTTTACGGAATCAAATAACTTGATATGGAGAAAAAACTAATATAAATAATACAAAAGGAGAAAACTATGCCAAGATATCATAATATAAATGGAAATAGAGTTCAGTTTACAGCTGAAGAAGAGACAGCTAGGGACAACGAAGAAACGGCATGGGCTAATGCAGCTCCTGCTAGAGCTTTGGCTGACTTAAGGTCTAGAAGAAATAGACTCTTAGCTGAAACTGATTTTTACGCTTTATCCGATGTCACCCTGTCAGACGACATGACGACATACAGACAGGCTCTACGCGACCTGCCCGCAGGTAAAGATACTGTTGATAAATGTAATAACGCTACGTGGCCGACTAAACCATAAGGCATAAACTATTATGCTGCAAAAATTAGGTTTTAAACCAGGGTTTAATAAACAAGTAACCGCAACCGGAGGCGAAGGCCAATGGATTGGTGGTGACTATGTACGTTTTAGATATGGCACTCCTGAAAAAGTAGGGGGTTGGGCTCAACTAGGAGACAATACTCTTACAGGTAGAAACACAGCACTACATCATTTCGTCAATGCGTCAGGAATTAAATACGCAGCCATTGGTACAAACAGATTTTTATATGTATATTCAGGAGGAGCTTTTTATGACATTACTCCTCTTAAAAGTACAACAACATTAACCAGCGCTTTTACAACAACACAAAGTGATGCAACAGTTACTATAACTTTTGCATCTGACCATAACATTACGAAATATGACATTGTTCGTTTAGATAATTTTAGTTCCGCAACGAACTCTGATTTTGATTCTGATGATTTTGACGATACCAATTTCATGGTTACAACTGTTCCAACTTCAACAACAATTACTATTGAAATGGGATCCGTTGAATCTGGATCAGGAGCTAGTACTTCTGGCGGAGTAAGAGTTAAACATTTTTATTCAATAGGACCTGCGGTTGAAGAATCAGCTGCTGGTTGGGGATTAGGTTTATGGGGTGGTACTGTTGCTGGAGAAGTTTTTAATACATTAAACGGTGCATTAACTTCTGGTTCAACTAGTATAGTTTTAGCTGACTCAGGATCTATGCCTTCAACAGGAACAGTTTTAATAGATAGTGAAAGAATTGCTTATACATCAAATTCTACAGGAACAGACACTTTATCAGGATTAACTAGAGGATCAGATAATACAACTGCTGCATCGCATTCTGATGGAGCAACGGTTACTGATGCATCGGACTATACGAAATGGGGTGCATCACAAACAGGTGACATTGTAACGGCTCCAGGACTATGGTCCCTGGACAATTTTGGAAATAAACTTATTGCAACTATCTTTGATGGTGCAACTTTTGAATGGGATTCAGACGCATCAGGCGCAACATCAACTAGAGCTACAATCGTTGCCAATGCACCAACAGCAGCAATAAAGACTTTAGTATCAACTCCCGATAGACACTTAGTATTTATTGGAACAGAAACAACTATTGGAACTACATCAACACAGGACGATATGTACATTAGATGGTCAGACCAAGAATCAATTGATGCATCAACTTCATACGCGCCTTCCGCAACTAATACCGCTGGTACACAAAGACTGGCCGACGGAACACGGATCGTTTCAGCAATCAGAGGTCGGGATGCAATTTACATTTGGACTGATACATCTTTATTTATTATGAGATTTGTTGGTGCGCCTTTCGTATTTTCATTTCAACAAGTTGGAACTAACTGTGGATTGATTGGTAAGAATGCAGCTGTCGAAGTAGATGGTTCTGCATACTGGATGTCAGAGAATGGTTTCTTTAGATACACTGGTAAACTAGATTCATTAGCATGTTTAGTTGAAGACTATGTTTATGATGATATTAATACAGTTCCTAAACAACATATTTATGCAGGGCTTAATAATTTGTTTGGCGAAGTAACTTGGTTCTATCCTGGAAGTGGTGCTGCATCTAACAATAGAGCAGTGACTTACAATTATATGGATTCAACACCAGAGCGACCTGTATGGACTACAAGTTCACTTGCAAGATCAACATGGTCTGATTCGCATATATTTGGAAAACCACATGCAACAGAATATGATTCTGATGCAACCAGTGATACTACAGTTGGTAATACGGATGGTGTTACAGTTTACTATGAACATGAAACAGGACAAGATCAAATTAAAGCAGGAACAAGGACTGGTATTTCAGCAAGTATTGAATCAGGTGATTTTGATATATCAGCAGCACAAGGTGGAGCAGATTTAAGAGGAGATGGTGATTATATGATGAAAATTAGAAGAGTGCTTCCAGACTTTTTACAACAAACGGGTGATGCAAGAGTGACATTAAACTTAAAAAATTATCCAACGGACTCGCAGGCAAGTTCATCATTAGGACCCTTTACATCTACGACAAGTACGACTAAAATAGATACAAGAGCACGTGCACGTGCTATATCTTTAAAGGTAGATAATACAAGTACTAAACAACACTGGAAGCTTGGAACTTTTAGATTAGATATACAAGCGGATGGAAGAAGATAATGATAGAAAAGAATATTAGATTAGAGCCCCATCATTCTAGAGACTTATTAGTGGGTCGAAGATCAGATAATAAAAGACCAAAATATCAACCACCAGGTAGAGGTGGCAGAGGCGGCGGACCACCAAGTCAAGGTGGTGGAGCACCAAGTGGTGGCAGCAGAGGCGGCGGAGGAGGCGGCGGAGGCGGCGGAAGAGATCGTCATCCACCTGCACCAAGACCAGCACCAAGACCTGTAACCACAGCAAAAGCACCCCCTAGTATATTATCTAGACCTGCACCAACAACATATGTAGATCCAGATCCAACAGGAGATGTTGTACCTGGAGATGTAACATTTGAACCTGTAAAAAAATATACACCACCACCTCGTAATATTCATGCAGATACTAAGGAAACTTTAGAAGAGCAAAGAAAGTTAGACTTAAAACAAATGATTAAAAGTCAACAAGAAGAAAAATATGGTCCTCTAGCAGATCCAACCAAATTCGGTGAAACTGTTAAAGGTCCTGATCTAAGAACTGAAAAAGAAAAAGGGGAAGACTGGGAAAAATCGCAGGACTGGGATAAAGTAAAAAAATTATCTGATAAAGGATATGATTTTAAAGAAATACAGGATGCAATGGAGAAAGGATTATTAACAAAAGCAGATCCACAGAGCATGCGAACAAATTTACTTGGAAGAGGTTTACGTAGTCTTAGAAATATAATGCCTGGAACAGGTTTAGAGAAAAGTCTTTTAAGTAAGCTTACAAAAAATGTTTTTTCTCCAACAACAGGAGGACTGTTTGATCTTAAAGGTATGGCTACAGGTGCTTTAAAAAGTATGGCTCTTAAAAAATTAGGACTAGGTGCTCTTAATCCTTTTTTAGGAATTGCATCTCTATTTGGATTTGATCCGTTTAAAAGTCTTACGAACAAATTTGCTAGGAAACCTGTAGACATGTCTGCTTTTAATAAACTAGGGCTTCATGCTAATAGATATCCAACTCAAACAATGGATATACGTACAGCTAAAGCTAGAGATGCATATAAAAAACCCATTTCAACACTAATTGCTAAAAGCAAAGGATTAGAATCCGGCGCAGAACTTCTTGGATTAAAGGGAAAAGATGAATACAGCGATATTGAAGGACAACAGGCAAAACTACAAGGCCTTGCTCTAGGACAAATGCGAGTATTAGAAAAGAAACAAGGTATGGAAGAACATGGTGGAGAAAAATTTACTCCAAAAGATCAAAGAATGTTAGATAAACTTAGGGAAATGGATAAGGAAGAAAAAGTTTATAGAACGCCTATCTTAGCAGCCCACGGCGGACGTATCGACAGACCTTTAATGGGAAGAAGAAGAGATATCTAATGGCTAGAATAGTACAATCATTAACACAACCACTAGAGAAATACGATCAACAGATACAACAATCATTTGTTAGGGACGTTGATAGTATAGTACAAAAATTAAACACATCCTTTCAACAGGATTTAAAAGATGAGGCGGAAGCGGAAAGCTTCTTTATGGCATAATGGCTAATACATTTGTAAATAAAAAAGTAGATTTAACGAGTACGTCGGCTACAACTTTGTACACTGTACCATCAGCAACAACCGCTGTTATTAAATCTATCCTGGTATCCGATGATTCAGGTAGTGGAGACACTATAACAATTACATTAACTGATACTGATAGCGCTGTTTTCAGCCTATTTAACGTTAAAGCAATCTCGGCCAGTGGGACATCAGAATTATTATCTGCACCCTTGGTGGCCAAGGAGAGCGAAATTATAAAAGTAACCGCAGCAACGGCAAATAGATTACATGTCGTATTGTCTGCGCTTGAAATTAAACCTAGAATCGTTACAACATAGGCTTGATTTCTTTGTACAAACAAAGTAATATTATTAACCCCAGGTTAAATTCCTGCTCTTAACAAACACATAAAATTATGGCTATAGATAGAACAGGAATAACATCATTAGACGCGGGAGCATCGGACATTACCTATTCAGGTAATCAAGGACCTAAATCTCCAGACCAACAATTAATGGCTTCTGCTGATCCTATGTTAGTAGAAGAATATAATAAATACGTTTTTGAAATGGAAGAACAAGGACTTCAACCAATGTCCTTTAGACAATTTATGGAACAAGCTATGTCAAGCATGGCTCAAGGCGGAAGAGCCGGTTATCAAAGTGGTACATCAGTTAAACCACCAGGAATAAGTGATGAGGAATGGGAGGAAATGCTTGGACTAAAAGGTCCTAGACCTTTAAGTTCACAATCTCCATATCTTTCTGTTCATGCTGATGGTGGAAGAACTGGATTTCAAGGTGGTGGACCAGATTGGATTAATACACATGATCCAGGACCAATGGGTAATCCTCCAGTCATGGAAGAAATAGAAGACATGAGAGAATTTAGAATTGCAAATCCTAACATAGAAGATGTTGCGGATTATGCAGGTTATTATGAGAGATTAAAAAAATTAGAACAATTAAAAAAATTAGAACAATTAAAAAAATTAATGTATGGTGTAAAATCTGAGCCTATGTCAGGAGCAATGGAACCTCCTGTTTATAGTGAACAAGATTATCCACAGTTTAGTAGGCCTGGAATGCCTTCTTATATAATGCCTGAATTAAATACAGGAGATTATGCTTACGGCGGAACAGCAAACCCTACATACACACAATCAAGAAAACAAAGAATAAATGCAGCGGGTGGTGGTATCATGGGATCTAATGCTGGATCCATGTTAGTTGCACCAACTGCAGATGGTTCAAGACCAGGGTATGGATGGCTATCTGATATTAAAGATAAATTTGTAGAAGATATTATTCCCAATGAACTTAAAAGCGTAACTAAAAAAATTGGAGAAGGAGCTCGAAAAATTATTCCAAATGAATTAGCAGATCTTTCAGTTAAAGCTGCACCATTTGTTGCTATGATTCCTGGTCAACAGGGAACAGCAGCGGCAATGAGAGGTCTTGGA
>VTLG01010854.1_pt1 | contig 10334 bp, 12 predicted proteins | sample 4694571 | NCBI WGS metagenome assembly VTLG01 (sample SAMN12604809, study PRJNA352737) | marine metagenome | biome: ENVO:00000447; feature: ENVO:00000209|ENVO:00000569|ENVO:01000036; material: ENVO:00002151; isolation source: viral sequences binned using virsorter ... | reverse complement strand
GGTGTTTGACGGCCTCCCTACTTAGTTAGCGTCTAACACTAGATATGGTTAATTGCTATTCTCAATAAGGGAGTCAAATCCACAAAAAAAACTAGCCAGAATTAATGTAACGCACTAGGATATGGCTATGACTAACACAAAGATCAACAAAAATTATAATATTGCAATGGCTCAAAAAATTGAGCTGTGGATCATTGAACGGTTACAACCTTATGAGAAAAATGCCAGAGTACATAGTAAAGAACAAGTAGGGCAGATAGCAGCATCAATAGTTGAGTTTGGTTTTCTTAATCCTATTTTAGTTGATAGTAATGACGGCATTGTCGCTGGTCATGGTCGTTTGTCTGCTGCAAAAGAATTAGCTTTAGACGAAGTGCCTGTTGTCGTTTTAGATCACTTAACGGAAAGTCAAAAGAAAGCATATATACTTGTTGATAATAAATTAGCTGAAAATGCAACTTGGAATGAAGCCCTTTTACAGGAAGAAATTGTTTCTTTAAATTTGCAAGATTTTGATATATCAGTTTTAGGTTGGGATGAAGATGAAATAAGAGAAATTATGGAATTTGATGCTGAAGAAAATAATAATGAAGATGATAGTGAAGGTACTAGAGGTTTAGGCGAGCCTATTGTTTCGTATAACATTATTTTTGATGATGAACAGCAGCAACAAAAATGGTTTGATTTTTTAAAAGACCTTAAAGAGCTTTACCCTGATGAATCAACAATTGCTGAAAAAATAATTCAGTTTATTGAGGAAAAAAATGGCTAGAAGAAAAATTTATATAGATACAGATGTTTATGAAGAAGCCAAAAAAAGAGTGCATCATATATATGACACTCATGACAGCATAGCAGTTTGTTTTAGCGGTGGGAAAGATAGTCTTGCAACTTTACATTTAGTATGGGAAGTAGCTCAACAACGAGGTAAGAAAAAAGTAAAAGTAATTTTTAGGGATGAAGAGTTTATTCCTAGTGTTGTTATTGATTTTGTTCAAGGCTATAGAAATTATGATTGGGTTGATATGGATTATTATTGTGTGCCATTACTTAGCAGCAGATATATTCTTGGCACAGTTAAAGAGTATGTTCAATGGGATATAAAACGAAAACATATAAGAAAAAAACCAGATTATGCAATAAATTTACGAGAAGGAGAGAATATAGTATTAGATCAATACACTTGTGATGAATATATCGCTAAAAGGTCGTTATTAAAGGGTAAAGTGGCTTTTATTACAGGTATTAGGGCTTCAGAGTCACTAATTAGGCTTAGAGCTAGTGTAAATAAGCTTAATGACAACTATATTAATGCAAGTTCAAACCCAAGAGTAAGTCTTTGCAAGCCATTATTTGATTGGGAAGAAAATGATATATTCAAATATTTTTATGAAAAGGAAATAGCATATTGCAGAATTTATGACAGGCAAATATGGGCTAGTTGTCAGTTACGAGTGGCAACACCTCTTGTAAGTGAAAGTGCAAAACACCTTGATAAGTTAAAAACAATAGACCCCACTTTATATGAACAGTGTTTAGATGTGTTTCCAGAGATGGCAATACAATCTAGGTATTACAAAGAAGCTCAAAGATATATGAAAAAAGAGGTAGAAATGTACGGAAAAAGTTTTGAAAGTATAAAACAATGGATTAAAGAAAACATTAAAGCGAAAGACCAAAAAGAAAAAGCAGATAAAGAACTTAAATCAATAATGCGTAGAAGAATAGCTGACAAAGGTGCTTATCCTTTGGATTATGTTTTTAAACATTTTAGAAGCGGGGGTTTCAAAAAGACCCTCATGCCACTACAAAAATCAAAACGCAAATGACAGACCCCATAGACAAAATTGAGTGGAGAGATGCTCAAACATTGAACTCCAACAACTACAACCCTAATGTTGTATTGAACCAAGAGCTTAGATTATTAGAGCTTAGTATTTTGCAACAGGGTTGGATACAACCTGTCCTAATACTTGGAGATGGTACTATTATTGACGGTTTTCATAGAGCAACGCTTGCAAAAGAAAGTAAAAGCTTAAAACTCAAATACAAAGGTCAATGTCCATGTGTCGTTTTACCGTTAACACGACCAGAAGCAATGATGTTAACAATACGAATAAACAGAGCAAAAGGAAACCATGTTGCATTTCGTATGAGTGGTATTATTCGTGAACTTATTGACGAACACAATATTGACCCTCAACAAATATGTAAAGAGATAGGGGCAACCAAAGATGAGGTTGATTTACTTTATAAAGAAGGTGTTTTTGAAGCTAGAGATATAAAAAATTATCGGTATAGCAAAGCATGGTATCCAAAGGAGGTAAAAGATGAGAATAAGGTCAGTTAATTACGAAGAGGTATTTCCTTTTTACTCAAAAGCAGCGAAAGAACGAGTTTCATTGAAAACAAGCAAGGAAACTTGGTGGTATGGAATAGTTAATGATAATAATGAAATTTTAGGAGTTGCGGGCTTATTAAAGGTAAAAATTGGCTATCGTATAAAAGGGGTTTATGTATTACCTGACTATAGAAATATGGGTCTTGGCGGGCAACTTACGGAACACTTAATTAAATTTTGCGAGAATAGATTTTCGCTTATTGAAGCTTTTGCTTACAATCCAAAATATTATGAAGAAAAGGGGTTTACCCGATATGGTTCACTTCCAAATGGTGCTGTAAAACTAAGAAAAAAACCATGAAAAGTTATAACGGATTTACCTCACAAGAAAGAACTGACGCTTTTATTTGGCTAAAAGGCGAATATGCAAGTGGCAGAAGAACAAAAGGAAAAGTTTGTGACGCTTGCGGTCAAACGAAAGGTATTGTTGAAGATCACAGCGAAGATTACAGCTATCCTTATGGAGATCATATTGGTAAATATACATTTTGTTATAGATGTCACATGATGATACATTGCAGATTTAGAAACAGACTAGCTTGGAGTAAATATAAAGATGATATTAGAGAAGGTAAAAGGTTTGAACCTTTTTATACGAGAAACTTTAAAACTTTTGCGGTTGAAAGTTTAAACAACAGAGGTTTAGAAATACCTTATGAAATGCACGAAAAACAACCAGAAACCGTATTAGACGAGATTGGCTAACTATGGCAGTAATGGATGCAAAAGCATACGCAGAACATCGCCAAGTTTCTGCACCTATGGTCACAAAATATTTACAACAGGGCATGATACCAAGTGCCAAAAGAGTAGGAAGAAAATGGATCATTGATCCAGAACTTGCAGATAGAGATTTAGAAAAAGTATTAAATACAAGTGACAAAAAAACAAAAGGAAAGCCAGTTAAATTAAATATGCAATCTGGTCATAAAACACCACTTCCATCACTAGCAGCGAACAGAGCTATAAGGGAAATGTATGCAGCAAGAATAACAAAACTTGAATTTGAGGAAAGGTCAAAAAAATTAGTTCCTGTAGATGAGGTTAAATTAGAACTAGCAAAACTTCATTTAATGGTTAGAGATAATTTGCGAACTATACCTGATAGAATTGCACCATTGCTTGCAGCAGAAACAGATAAAGGTAAGATACACTCAATTATCCTTGAAGAAATACGACAATGCTTGGAGGGGCTTAAAAGTTTTGACAATCGTTAGTTCATTAATTCAAGATTGCATAAATTCATTGCAGTTTGAAGAGCCTCTTACTGTAAGTCAATGGTCAGATACTTATAGAGTTCTTAGTTCAAAATCATCATCAGAAGCAGGTAAGTGGAGAACAGAAAGAACACCATATTTAAAAGAGCCTATGGATTGCCTTTCTACAGACAATTCAATTCAACGTGTAGTTTTACAGTTTGCTTCGCAAACAGGCAAAACTGAGGCAGGTTCAAATTGGCTTGGTTATGTAATTAGCCATAGTCCGGGAAGTATGTTAATGATTCAACCGACTTTAGAAATGGCAAAACGTCTTAGCCGTCAAAGACTTGAAGGTTTGATAAGTGATACGCCAATATTGTCAAATTTAGTTGCTCCATCAAGAAGTAGAGATAGTGGTAATACAATGTTTTCAAAAGATTTTCCGGGAGGCATAATGGTTCTTACTGGTGCGAATAGTGCTGTTGGTTTAAGATCAATGCCTTGTAGATATATTTTTATGGATGAAATTGATTCGTTTCCTACTGATATAGACAATGAAGGAGATGCAGTGAGCTTGGCTGAAAAAAGAACAATGACTTTTAGTAGAAGAAAAATATTAATGACTTCAACACCAACAATTCGTGATATGAGCCGTATTGAACAAGAATATTTAGAGTCAGATATGCGGAGGTACTATATTCCATGTCCTTTGTGTGGCGAATATCAATATTTGCAATGGTCACAAGTAAAATGGGAAAATAATGACCCAAAAACTGTTAAATATGAATGCGAACATTGTAGAGGTAAATTTGAAGAAAGACATAAACCTGAGTTTCTAGCAAAAGGAGAATGGAGAGCAACAGCTCCTTTTGACGGTATTACTGCTGGATTTCATTTAAACGGTTTATATTCTCCGCTTGGCTGGAAAAGTTGGGAAGAAATTGTTGGAGATTTTATAAAAGCAAAAAGTGATGCGCCTAGATTAAAAAGTTTCGTAAATACTGTTTTAGGAGAAACATGGGAAGAAGACTATGCAGCTAAAGTTGGTACAGATGTACTAATGGAGAGAGTTGAGTCTTATGAGTCTAATATGATACCAGAAAAAGCGGTTATTCTTACAGCAGGGGTTGACGTTCAAGATAACAGGCTGGCTATATCAGTTTGGGCTTGGGGTCGTGGAGAAGAAGGTTGGCTTATAAATCATCAAGAAATATATGGAGACCCAGCCAGATCAGAACTTTGGAAGCAATTAGATCAACTTTTACTTAGACCGTTTCGACATGAACTAGGCAATGAATTTAAACCCGACATAATTGCTGTAGACTCTGGCGGTCATTTTACCTCTGAGGTTTATGCTTATACGAGAGATAGAAGAAAATATGGAGTTATTGCTATTAAAGGTGCTAGTGTTAAAGACAAACCGCCCATAGGTAAAGGGAAAAAATTAGATTTGAACTGGAAAGGTAGAGTTATTAAACGTGGAGCTGAATTATTTACAGTTGGCACAGATACAATAAAAACAACTTTATTTTCAAGATTAAAACATAATGATGAAGGGGCTGGTTATTTACATTTTAATATCAACGCTGACGAAGAATACTTCAAACAACTTACAGCAGAAAAACAAGTAATAAGATATGTAAAAGGTTTTCCTGTTAGAGAATGGGTAAAAAAATCTTCAGCAAGAAATGAAGCTTTGGACACTCTTGTATATGCCTATGCTGGTTTACATAGACTTTATCAAAAACGTGATAGAAGAACAATTTGGGATAATTATGAAGAAAGAGGGCGAATTAAGGGTAAAATAAAAGAAAATAACAATAAACAAGACTATATTAGTGAGCTAAAATCAAGGAAGAAGGCTCAAAAGCCTAAATTTGTTTCATCATGGTAAACCTGTGACTATTCCAAAAAAAATTATCGCTGGGGATTATATCCAGTGGACTCTAAATGCAACGCAAGATCATTTTGGCAATCCAATATCAAGCCCAGATTGGTCAGTTGTTTATTATTTAAGAACTAATAAGCAGAATTTTGCAGCGACTATAAACAGCACAGCACATGAAGATGGTTTTAAATTTACTATAAATAATGCCACGTCAGCTACATTTCCTGATGGGCTTTGGTTTTACCAAGCAATGGCTAATAAGTCTGGGAATGAAAGACAAACAATAGCTCAAGGACAATTTACTGTCATAGAAAGTACTTTGTATTCTGGCAATAATCCAAAAGCTTTTGATGGTCGTACACAGTTAAGAAAAGATTTTGATGCAATAGAAGCAACTATTAGAGCTGTAAGCACTGGTCAAGCAGTGCAAGAATATAAAATAGGAAATAGAAGTCTTAAAAAGTTTGATTTAAGTGAACTAATTTTAATAAGAGATAAATATAAAAGAGATTTAGTTAAGGAAGAAAAACAACAAATGATTGCCAATGGTCAAGGTAATCCTCATAATTTATATATTCGTACAAGGGGTTAATCATGGCTTGGCATACACCTATTAGTAGATTATTCACTAAGCAACCAGAAGTAACAAAAATAAAACGTAGACGTTATGCGGGAGCTGCAATCTCTCGTCTTACTGATGGTTGGGTTTCAAGTAATACTTCAGCAGATGCAGAAATTAAGGTCAGTTTACGCAAATTAAGAGACAGAAGTAGACAATTAATGCGAGATAACCCCTATGCAAAGCAAGCTAAGAGAACAACACAAATAAATGTTATTGGACAAGGTGTAAAACTTCAATGTATGGTTCCAGCTATTAGAGGTAAGAAAAAAGATAAAAGACTAAGTATGATGATTGAGAATGAATGGAAGCAATGGTGCAAAAGAGATAATTGTGATGTCTCAGGTCAAAAAAGTTTTTTTATGCTTGAAAATTTAGCAGTTGGAGCTTTAGTTGAAAGTGGCGAAGTATTTTTTAGAATTGTTAGAAGAAAATTTGGCAAAAGTACAGTTCCTCTTGCTTTAGAAATTATTGAGGCAGACTTGTTAGATGATGAATATTCTGGCAAACCTGCTAGAAAAGGCAATGAATGGAGAATGGGTATTGAAGTTGATAAGTTTGGAAGGCCACAAAGATATGCTTTTTTAAATAAACATCCCGGAGATAATTGGTTTGAAAATAGCTATGAAAATCAAAAGCATACAATAATAAACGCAAATGATATTATTCATTTATTTATACAGGAACGCCCCGGACAAAACAGAGGAGTTCCGTGGCTCAGTTGTGTGATGGATGATATGCACCAAATGTCAGGGTATGAAAGTGCAGCCGTCATTCGAGCTAGAGCTGGAGCTAGTTTAATGGGATTTATAAGCTCAACTGAGGGAGAACTTGAGGCAGATGATGTACAAGAAGAACAAAGACTTACTGATTGGGAAGCTGGAGTTTTTAAATATTTAAATCCGGGGGAAGAAATTACAGTTCCAAATATAAGTAGTCCAGATAGCCAATATGAAATGTATGTAAGAGCCAAAATTAGAAGGTTCGCCTCTGGACTAGGCTGTAGCTATGAAACTATAAGTCGTGATTTCAGCGAAACAAACTATTCTAGTTCACGTTTAAGCTTGCTTGAAGATCGTGAACATTGGAAGATGTTACAAACATTTCTTATAGACAATTTTCATCAAAGGGTTTTTGATGAATTTTTAGATGCTGCTGTTTTATCAGGTTCGTTAAATTTACCCGATTATGAACTTTCGCCTATGCGTTATTCAAATCCAAGATGGCAAACAAGGGGGTGGAGTTGGGTTGACCCTAAAAAAGAAATTGAAGCTTTTAGAATGGGCGAAGCTGCTGGTTACTATACAAAAGGGGAAATAGTATCAATGTTAGGTAAAGATTTTGAAGATAATGTAGATCAAATTAAGGCAGAACAAGAAACATTAAGCGAATCTGGCGTTCAATTAGACCTAGATTTAGGTGGTTCAACGGCAATTAGTGGAGATTAAGGCAAATGCCAACGATTTTTAGGCACACCTTCTAGTTTTAATTTTTTACGTCTTACCTTATCTTCAAAAATAGCTATTAATAATAGTTCAAGCTCTTTGTTTGGTAATCGTTGAACAAAGTTTTTATAATTATCCATTTTCTGCTTCGCATTGCGGACAGCTTGGATTAATAATTTTTTTCTGCAACATAGAAGTCAAAAACAATATCGCAACTAATGAAGGCGGTTGATTTTTTTCTTCATCAAACATCATTGTTACAGTGCTGTCTGGAAAACGTATTCCATCTTTCAAAACAACACAAGTATTTTCTGCATCTTCTGGATTCTCAACTTGGCTAAAGACATAGCCATCTTCTCCATTGCTCATAGTCACAGGGGTAGGGTTAAAATCTGTAAAATCGTAACCCATTTCTGTAAGTCCTATTTCTAGGTGTCTTATAAATTCCTCTGTATTTTTATGTGGTGTATGTTTTTCTGACATTTAGCTACCTCCTAATCTGTAAGCTGCTCTACCGCTTACTTGTCTGTTAAGTCCTACATTGCTACCAGCATTGACTCCAGCCTGTGCAGCACTACCGCTAATTCTACCAAAACCTCCTCTTGTGCTTGTTCTTGGGTACATTTGTTTCTGTAAGGCTAATGAAGCTTGGTGTTCTCTTTTGTTTTTGTCTTGTATAGCAAGTGCAGAAATGTGTTTGTTGTTAATAGTCGCACCTTGCTCATTGTCTTGTTTTTTCATTTCATCAAGCCTAGATGCAACCTTATAAGCCCAGCCTTTCTTGTAAATGTAATTAAAACACCTATCAGTTTCTGTCTGTAATTTTTTATCTCTTTTAAGGTCAATTAGCATTTGGTCTAACAAGTACTCACAGTACAAAATAATTTGTATCTTGTTTCCTTTTGTGGCAAAAACGTCAATTTCGCCCTGTCCTGTCAAAACTTGGCCGTTAAAATAATCTGCAACTGCTTGGACAATAATCACAGTGGCAGGGTCAAGTCTTGTATTTTTTGTTCTACCTTTCTGGTCAACATATAACCAGTGAACAGCCTTGTCATTTTCTGGGTCATAGCTGTCCATTGCAAGGTTGCGTTCTAAATCTTGCATGGTCATATTGCGTTTTGCTAGTTGCTCATGTAATTTGCGTTCTGCAACTTCACGTTCGCCAGCGTTAGAACTACCTGTAAGTCCTAATAGTTTTGCTAAAAAGCTTGTGTCTCTCACAATAAAATCCTCAATGGGGTTTGCAGTTCGGGTTATCATTCCCTAACTATTTATAATATAACATACATACTAAGAAAATGCAAATTGGTTTTTCCTTGTTTTGAAGTATTATGTTGTATATCTAACATTTGATATATGGCGAATGTAAACGGCACAGAAATAGATTTATTTCCTACTGAAGGGATGAAAGCTGCTGCAAGAAAATATAAAAAATGGAAAAGTGAAGGCAAAAAAGGTGGAACTCAAGTCGCGGCTGTAAGAGCATCACAAATAATTAGTGGCAAAGAAATGTCGCCACAAACAGTTATGAGAATGTTTAGTTTTTTTAGTCGACATGAAGTTGATAAAAAAGCAGAGGGTTTTCATGCTGGAGAAAAGGGGTATCCGTCAGCAGGGGCTGTCGCATGGCACGCTTGGGGAGGTGACGGAGGGTTCAGTTGGAGTAAAAGAAAATCTGCTGCAATTAAGAAAGCAAGAGAAAGATTTGATGATACTATTTTAAATGAGTATGATGTTACTAACACAAGTGAAAAATCTATGGATTCAACTTTAGAAAAACCAATAGAAGAGAAAGCTGCTGCTAATGAATTAAAAGTAGGAGATTATGTTTCTTGGAACTCAAGCGGAGGTAGAGCAAGAGGACAAATTGAAAAAATTGAAAGAAATGGAACTATCAATATACCTGATAGTTCTTTTACTGTAGAAGGTACAGCAGAAAATCCAGCAGCCTTAATTTGTATATACAGACCTGCTCCAGATGGTGGCTATAACAAAACTGACAAGTTAGTTGGACACAAATTTAGCACACTTACAAAAATAGACCCTTTACCAAAAGCCTCAGACTATAATGAAAATGGATATGGACATGATGACGATAAAAAGAAAAAAGATGAAGAAATATCACAATATAGAAAGTTAGATTTAAAAGACTTAAAAAAAAGAAACAAGGGCAAAGATTTAATAGAGACTAGAGAGTTAAAAGGAACTATTGAAACTGATGGTAATGAACTTTATATGAGTTTTAGTTCAGAAGAACCAGTACAGCGTTATTTTGGTCAAGAAGTTTTATCACATGATAAGGGGGCTGCTGACCTATCTCGTTTAAATAACGGAACTGCCCCTTTTCTTTGGAATCACAATAGAGATGAAGTTCTTGGAGTGGTGCAAAATGCAGAGATTTCTGAGGATAGAAGAGGTTACGCAACTGTTAAATGGTCTAGAAATCCTAACGCAGTAGAAAAACGCACAGATGTTGAAGATGGCATTATTTCACAAGTGAGTTTTGCTTATCAAATTAATGAAATTGAGGAACGTGGCGATCAAATGGTTGTTACCAAATGGAAGGCTATGGAGGTATCTTTGGTTTCAGTGCCAGCAGATTCAACGGTAGGAGTAGGGCGAAGCCTAGAAAAAGAGGATAAGATTGAAAGTAAGAAGGTTGCAGATTCTCCACCAGAAGAAAATGCAGCCGACCTAGAGCAATCTAGGGAAGCTTTGACGGCTCAAGCTCCGTCATCTAGTCCAACCTTAACTTCCAAAAACATGGAGCAAACTAAAG
>VTLG01008620.1_pt1 | contig 10334 bp, 9 predicted proteins | sample 4694571 | NCBI WGS metagenome assembly VTLG01 (sample SAMN12604809, study PRJNA352737) | marine metagenome | biome: ENVO:00000447; feature: ENVO:00000209|ENVO:00000569|ENVO:01000036; material: ENVO:00002151; isolation source: viral sequences binned using virsorter ... | reverse complement strand
GAAAGCTTAAATTTCCAGAACCATCTGTTTGTAAAAAACCGCCATTAGTTATTGATGAGGGTAAAGTAAGAGTTACGTTTCCAGATAAAGAAGATGGAGATTGAATAGAAACGAAAGGAGAACCGCTTGAGTCTTGAAATCTAATTGGCAATGCGTTAAGCATATCTAAACCAGCATTACTTATTCCGACTCTTTGTGTGCCAGCAGTAGAAAATCCCATTGTATTTGCTGCTTGCCTAAAAATTCCAGTATCGCTGTCGTTGTCAAAACATAGTGCTGGGCTGCTTGCTCCAGAGCCGTCATCTAATTCTAACGGGCCTGTAAGCGTGTCTCCAGCCCTTTTTACAAGTCCTAGATTTGCCTCATCTAAATTACCAACGTCAAAATATGTAGGAGTTGTGCCACCAGTTCCGTCATCTCCTGTAGTTGATCTTATTAATAATTTTTTAGGTGTAGTGGAACTATCTGCTACCAATTCACAGGGTAAAACCTGACCAGCTTGTACTTTATCTCCAAAATTATTTGACGCTACAGCAGCTAACGCAAGGTTAAGGTCTGCTCTTACACCAGCACCAGAACTATTTGCAATATCTTTGTTAGCTACTTGTGCCATTTAAAAAATACTTTCCTCCATATTACACCCCTTTGCCGTAACCGACAGCTTGGAATGTGAATTGTTTATCTATAAAACTTGTACCATTTTTTATCTTAATATTAAAGCCTGTGCCAGTAACCCCCGACAAAACAAAATAGTCTCCATCAGATGCGTTTTGTATAGTAATGCCAACTGATGGTAAGAAAGCATTAGCACCTCCTAAACTAGAAGTACCTACAAAAAATGGTTTTGCAAAAGTTACGTCTAATCCAGATGAAGAAGTACCAGATTGTTGTGGTGCGGTAGATGTTCCACTTCCTGTTTGATAGCTCCTTTCAGTTCTTGACTCAAATGATGCAACAAAACCAGCTTGAATAACATTAATATTATGGCCTGTATTCTCAGAAGTTAAATTTAATCTAAATTGAAATCCTCTTCCCTTAAATGTTCCGTTTGCAAAAGTGTTGAATGCTGAATATGTTGGCGAACTAGATGGGTTTCCTTGAGTCGTTCTTACTACCATTTGAGCATTAACATCTTCAATCGCAGTACCATCGAAATTACCATTAGTTGCATAGTTATCCCACCCACCACCAGCAGGCCCGCCTAAACTTGGAGGTAAATCTGGAATTTGTGATTCAATAGTATTACCAATTTCAATTCCGATAGTCTGTAATATTCTTTTTAAATTTAAAGAAAATACACCACCTAAATCTATTGTATTTTGGAAGTCATATGTACCTGTCAATCCATTAGTAGCTGCTGGATTAGTAAGACTTAAGACGTTACTTGTAGTGCTTGTGCGAGTCTTAGTACCAGGATAATTGTTATCATCATCTCTTTCTGTAAGAATTACTTGTGCATCTACTAAATCTGGTAAATCTAAAATTACACTCGTTTCTCCTGTACTAAATCTTTCTCCATCATCTCTAAATTTTAAAATATATTCGCCTTCTAAGGCTGGGACAACTGCTTCTGTAGTATTACCAGCAGCAGCTTGTACAAGATCTACAGAATTACCAAAAGTTCCTGTACCATCAGTCTTATTTGAGTGTCGAATATAGACTCGACCTCCATGTAAAACGTCTGCATCAATAGATTTATCCCATCTTAATCTCACTAATTTATCGTTTACTGGTTCTAATGTAAGATTTTGTACATCATTTGGTACTGCTGTTTTTCCTTGTGCAGGGAACTGTGTTGATGAGGGAGTGGAAGATAATTGACCAGCAGCGTTAAATGAAAATATTTTTATATCATAAGTTCCAGCTTGTGTATTCATAATTTCAATATCTGGTCTAAATACAATTTCAGTAACCCAGTTTGTATTTTGGAATCTATATTGAACTTGATACTGCGTAACCCCAGCTACAGGTTGCCAAGATATAAGTATTCTATTTATTGCAATATTATTAATAACTACAATTTCTTCAAGTATTGGTAATTTTATTGTAGGTGCTGGTTTTAATTCATTAAGTTTAGAAATATTTCTTGCTGGTAATGTTGGGAAATCTGTTGATTCTATATTCGTATATTTATCCGACCTATAAGCCAATGCACTAATAGCATAATTAACACCATCTTGTTCTTCTACGCTTACAACCCTAAAAGTTTGTGGTTCTTCTCCAGTTCCGTCACTTTCTAATAACCAAATAGAATTTACATTAGGTGTCGTACTTAACGCACTTGTTAAATCTATTTTATCCCCAACAACAGTACAAGCTTTTTTTTCAACAGTACCATCAGGCATAATAACACTTACTTTTTCATTACCGCCTCCAAAACTAAAAAGATCTTGAGCATCATCAACAGTAATTTGTGTTGTTGTAGCAGCAGCAATACGACCAGATCTTCTATCTCCTTGCCTAACTGGATCATTGACAGCGATTACACTACCTGGCCGTACTATTGCTCCAGCATCCATTGATGTTGAAAAGTTTATAACCTCAGATTCTTGTTCCTCCGAGAAGACTATTGCACGAGCTAAACGCTGCGCTTGTCCCCTAGAAGTACAACCAAAACTTTTTACTTGTTTATAAACTATTCCAAGTTTTGCCCTTCTATTAACTTCTGCTGTACTATTCCCATCGCCATATACCTCAAAGTCCATCTCTCTTGAATCCATATTAAAGTAACTAACACTTACAACGGAATGTCTTTGCTTAAGACTAGAACCTGTATAGCTAAAACCTTCGGGAGTCACATTAGCCAAACTAAACAAATAACTAGGATCTGTTGGTCTATCTTGAACAATAGAAATAGATCCTTGCGACCATAGTGGAATACATCTCATTATTGATGCTAAATCTTTAATAAGATCAAAAGCTTCTTTTGATGATTGTATGTTTACATTGCAACTAAATCTTGCTTCTTGTCCTCCAAATCCATCTGATACCAATTCATTTGCATATCTACTTGCAGCGACAAAACTATATAAATCTAAATTTTCATATAACTCAGCATCATTAGCTTGATTAGGAGCTATATGAGTGCCAAATCCATAGCGTTTAGTAGTGAGAAGATCAAGAAGTATCATGGCAGGGCATGAACACCATTGAGCAGCAGCCATTTGTCCATTAAAGACGTAGTTTTCTGGGTATTCAATACGACCTGTCTGTAAATTAACTGTTGGAGTTAATCCTCCATTTGCCGCTGGTATTCGTACTTTAATTCCTCTTATTCTGTATGCTCTTCTTGGTATTGCACTAAATTGCTCAGAGTCTATCCTTAGTTGTGCATATGCAGAGTCAGGATACGTTTGTGGATCATCTACTATTTCTTGCATTACAGAAACACTAAACTCGTCTTTGAGTGAATTATCTGTGCTATCTGCTGTAACACGTTCAACTTTTATTGCAGCCTGTGAATATGTAGCTGGTAAATTTACACGATATTCTTTGGAATATAAATCAGCAGATCTTCCAGTAATAGTATCTGTAATTTTTGTTTGAAAAGTTCCATTGTTAGTTTGTAACTGTATTCTCAATTCAACGCTAGAACCCAACAAATCTCCATTATCTTCTGCTTTTTGTAATTGACCAAAAGATATTGTCACTCTTACTGCATCTTTATTAAGAGATATAGCTTGCGTTACTCCACTATTAGCAACAGTACAAGGTCTGGGAAAACCAGATATAGGACTTGAATTTACAGGGTCACTAGACTCAATCCCTGGAATAACAAGTTGATTATTTGTACCAAAACGTGCATCTAATACAACGCTTTGAAAATTAAAATCTGCATCTGTTGGACTAGTATTACTAGCATTAGCATTCAGTATTGCTGTGTTATTAAGGAATATATCTTTTTGTGCTGCTGTTAAATAATCAGCAGAACTCTTAGAAATACCTGCTTTTGATGGTGTTGCGAAACCTTCTATCTCTCCTTCTGATAACAAATCTTGTATAGTGGCAAACTGTTTACTATTTAAAGTATCGGGCGCACGATATGGAGTGGGAGGAGTAGGAGGGCCGCCAGCACCTTTAATAATTTTTTTTGTCATGCAACCACCTGATTTGTATCAACAGAAGCCGAGATCACGACAGATCCACACACGATTTCTCCATATACAATAGGATGTGCTGTTCCAGCTCTCGATGTATTTTGCACCCCCGAAAAGTTGAAAGATATCCGTGGATCATCTTCTTGTTCTTCTGGTGTAGGCAATGGAAATAGTATTTCAGTCACACCATTTAAAACCATAGCACCACCAATCGCACTTATAGCAGTTCCTATTTTTGTCGCTAAAGCACCTTTACCAGCAATAACCGCAGGAGTCATCCCTGCTCCATAAGTTCCAAACAAACCTGCACCTGGAAATAAGAATGATGCACCAATTAAAGCACCACCTAATAAAATTTTATTAAAGCTACTACCGCCAGCACCGCTAATAACAGGCACAAAATGTATTTCTGATTTACCTACAGGATCATGTATTTGATCTTTATGTAATTCATTATCGCCAACCAATACTTGATAATATCTATTACTCATATATGCTTCTAGTTTTGGAAAATTTGTTATTAAAAATTTAACTGCTTCTGCTGTTGTTCTTACAACCGCCTCAAACTCATCTTGACCTAAAAACTCTGCGAGTTCTCCATGTAATTTAATTTTTCTGAGCATAACGATACCTCTTACCAGTACATTTTTGTAACCACTCAGAATATGGCTCTCTACAAGATAGTCTATCGGCTAAATGATGCAAAACCATATCTCCTAAAAAAATAGCTACATGATTTAAAGTTGGATGTAATATTGACATCAATAATACATCACCTTTTTCTAATTTTTCATCTTTATCAAGTTCTCTAAACCCTGTTTGTATTGCATATTTTTCAAACAGAGGATTTACTAAAAATTCTTCTGGAGACATATTTCGTTCATAGTCTAATAAACTTATATTTTTTTTCTGTTGATAATAATCACGAACTAAAGCCCAACAATCCGATATACCCCAAACCCATTCTCTTCCTATTAATGGAGCTTTATATCCTTGTGGCTCATAATACCCCCATGTCTCTAACTTTGGATTAACTATATACCAAGGCAAATTACTTTGTTCGCAACTAACCTTATCTGCTTGTGTAGGTTCTGGTAAAGTGACGGGATGACTATGAAAAACTCCAATAATATCTCCTAGCTTATCTGCTTTAACATAATCTTCTGGATCAAGAATAAAACATTGATGTGCTGTCATTGATAAATTACGACAAGGAAAATATCTTTCTTTGCCTTTTATATTTAGCACTAAACCTACAGCTTCTTTAGGATCTTGGTCTTTCGCATGAGCCAATGCACTTTCTTTCCAATTCATCCTATAAATGTACCTATAGATGGAAAGACATCTCTGGTACATTGACGTTTTGGCGCACGAATACCAGCCATATCAAAAATTGCAGCTAATTCAAACTGCACAACTTCTCTATTTTCTGCTGATTTACGATCAATGTAATATACCTCTCTTGGAAATTCTGCATCTGGATCTGGAGTACCAAAAGGATTAGTAGCACCTGAAAAGTTAGCAGCATCTACAAATCTTGCCATAGTTCTTATTCTTGTTACTTTCGCACCTGTTAAATCATTCCCAGCTGTAAATCCATTTGCAGCTAACAAAACCGCAGACATACTAGGAGTTCCCATATTACTTATAGTTATTGTTGGTCTTGGCAATTGTCCCCTTTGAAAAGCAAAACCACTAGCCTCTACAGGAAATCTAAGGTAAGTTTCACTATTCCATACAATACTTCCGTAAGCATCAAGATTGCTACCAGAATGAAATCTATGTACTGTAGTGACTCCGCTAGGATTGCCTGTCGCATAATTAAGTCCTTCTTTTAGTTCAAGTTTAAACAACTCAATAATTGAAGATGGATTTACTTTTTGTATATCGCTAAAAACAGGTGCAGTATCGATTGTCATGGTTCAAATTTTTGAACAAATGTAGCTGAAATTGTAGCTAAATTAGGAAGGTTAATTTGCTTACTCCATTGCGGACAAGTAAATTTATATGATGCTGGTTTTGTTATAGAAACATTTCCACTTGTACTTGCACCACTAGCTGCTGTGACTACAAAAACATTGGCATTAGTGACAGAAGAAACTATATATGTACCATCTGCTGATGAACCAGAAGTAAAGTCAATTACTAAAGAATCACCAGTAAATAATCTATGATTTGTAATGGTAATAGTTATTGTCGTACTGCTTTGCGAATATGTGCCTGTTTTGGTAAAAGCTTCTTTTGGGGGAGAGTATGTAAAACTTGCCTTATCTCTTGCACGTTCCTCTAAAAAATATTCAATCGTATCTGACTCCTCTTCAGTTATGTTTTCCCATCTCAAATCGAATATTTTAGGATCTTGATTATTTGGCAATCCAAACCCTAAACGATGTTCAAATCCATCTGCAAAAGATACAACCTTAACTATTGGTTCTGATTTTTTAGTAACGCTAAATGAAGGTTCTATAGCTGGAAAGTTTGCCATTTAAGTTAAAAGTCCTCCTGGTCTTTTTTGTTTTATCATTTCTGATTGAATAGCAGCAGCCAAAACTCTACCAAACTCTTGAGACTGTGCAGAATCTCCTTGCACAGAACTACCAGAAGCATCTACATTTACAACAATATTACCAACACCTCCAGTACTTTGCACTCCAAGTTTTCCATTAGCACCACGTTTCAACGGCATGACCGCTTCTGGCCCTGCTTCACCCATTAGCCCCAATCCATTCTGCATGGGAAAAATAGTGGGCCGATTCACGATGCCCCCCATCTTATAGGGAACAATTTTATTTTTTGCGAATACGTTGCCATTCGCACTTTCAACTATCTCACCATTATTTAAAACACCACCATCAGCTAAATTAGGGAATAAGAAATTAAACAAAGGTTTTGTAACTGCTGCTCTTACTAACATTCTTGTTAAATCAGAAATTATTGATCTTGCTAAATCACTAAAGTTTAATTTACCAGTTTCTACAAATTTGACTAAAGCATCCTCCATACCTTGGAATGCATTAACAAATGTCTGCTCAATATCTTTTCCAATATCATTTACAGTTGTTTTAAATGCTTTTAATGGACTTGATGCTTCTTTAAGTTTTTTCTCAATATTGACACCTTGGAATGTAGTTAAATCTTTTCCTGTAATAGTAGGATCTTGTGTTTTATTAATTTCCATCTGCAAAAGATCTTTAAATCTTTCATCAAATAACTTTGCCCTTCCAAAAGCTCCTAAACCTCTACTTTCTGCTAACAAATCAGCTTCTTTTCTTGCCCTATTAACAAGTTCTTGTCTTCTTTTATTAAAACCGCCTCTTATTTCTAAGATATCCATCATCTTACCTGCTGTAATAGCTGCGTTAACCATGTTTGCAAGGTCAGTAATAATATTTTGTATACCAGCTCCTACAGGTTGGAAAAACTCTCCAAAGCTTAATCTTAATTTGTCTAATGCTACTTTCATTCTTTGACCTGCATCAGCAGTTGAATCAGCCATTGCTCTTGCTGCACTTGCATGATCATCGCTTAATTTAACTACAAATTTCATAACATCATTCAAACCTACAGTTCCATCTCTTAAGTCTTTTTGTAATTGAGGTAATGTTCGTCCTGTAGCATCAGCAAATTTAACCACGGCTCCTGGAAGACGTTCACCGAGCTGGCCTTGAAGCTCTTCTGCCGATACCTTACCTTTACCAAAGATTTGTGACATTGCTCGAATCGCAGATTGCACATCTTCAGCATCTCCACCAGTTGCTTTTATAGCTTCTGAAACACCTCTAAATACAAGTTCAGCGTCATCAACAGATCCACCAGCACCAATAACAGATGCAGATAAAGTTGTAAATTGTTTGCTTGCTGCTTTGATAGGTACGTTTAAATCATCAGATACAGAAGCAATTACTTTTTTAGCTTTTATAAATTCTTTATCAGTTTTTGTTACCCCTTGCAGAGCAACATCTAATCTTCTAATTTCTGATGCAAAAGTTGCAGTACTACTTGCTGCTCCCGCAAGATCCAATGTACCTCCAAGAACAGCACCAATCGCTGCACCTTTTGGCCCTCCAGCAAGACCCCCAACACCTGCAAGTCTTATTGCATTGCTATCAATACCTGCCATAGCAGCACCTGCAAATCCTCCAACCGCAGCTTTTCCTCCAGGGCCTAATCCTCCAAACATTCCTTTAGATTTTTTAGATGTTTTAGTGAATTTATCAAGCTCTGTTCTTGTTCTTGCAATCTCCTTAGTTAGTGTTTTAAATCCTCTTGAATTTACATTCGTTACATTTCTAAGTGCTATTAAAGCTTTTTCTTTTTTTCTAAAAGCATCTATTGTTTTTGGAGATACTTGACTTATTTTTTGTATATTTCTAGCAAGAGACATAATCTCTTTACTAGTTTTAGGTGCAACAGACTTTTGTAGATCTTGTAATTTTTTTGACAGGCCAGTAAGGTTTTTTAAACCTTTTACATCAAATTCGACAGTAAACTTACCGACCTTTCCAGCCATTATTTTTTCTCCTTATGCCATTCTGTTAAGGCTGTAGATTCCATGAGTTGTAAGCCCTCTAGCATTTCTTGTCGATTACTCACATTGTAAAGGTCAAACAAACCTCCAGCAAGCAATAAAACTTCATATTTTAATCCTACTATACCCCCAAATGACATATTCCATTGTGTTTGTAATCTTAAAAACATCATAACAATATCCCAATTCTCATCGAAGACTATAAAGTCTTTCTCGTATTCTATTTGTTCGTTGAGTTTTATACCAAAAACTTTTGCATCTTCAGGAGTGTCATCAACAACTTGCTTGCTGCCAGAAGCCCAATATTTAGCAGCATCTATTAGTTTCCCGATTGAGCATTCCCATAAAAGCCTTTATAACTATCTAAAACACCTTGGACAAAATCTACATCATCAGCAAATTCTTTTAGTACAGTTTTAGAAAATGTAATTGGTGTACCATCTTCTTCATTGACTTGATCCCAACCTACTAATATTTTTGACAAAGCAGAAAATTCATCTTGCTCATCAAAACCATCAAGTTCTGTCTTTGTGAGTCTGACAAAATTAGCAATAAATTCTGTAGTTTCAAATTCTCCTGGAACTGATTCTGAAGGTCTTTTAACCTGTACAGGCCAAGAATAAATCTTGGTCTTTTTACGGACAAATGCCATAAAGTCCTAAATATAAATATACTCCTATACTTTAGCTAGGAAGTCAATGTTTATGTATAAACTATACTTAACTCATCATTAGCGGAACTTGGTACAAGTGTGTATGGAATCTCAAGCATAGTTACACCATCCATTTCTCCATAAGTTACATCCCCAATATCAACTTTTGTACTACTAAATCTACAGATATTACCAGCCGCAGTACCATGAGTAACTGTTAAGTTACCTAATGTCGTATCAACTAAAGCAGCAGCAAAGAAATCTTTAGAAGAAAGAGCTGGTGCTTCTATGCTTACAGAACCATTAGCAGCCCTATCAGTTAGAAGAACTTCTTTTGTACCGCCAACAAGTTCCCTGTATACAATTGAGTTACCCATATCAAAACTGAGACTTTGTAAAGCACCAGCAAAGCTTAATAATTGGAAACTTGTAGTATTACCATTTTTAAATATTAATGGTGTTGCTTGGTTGCCATAAGTAACTGAAGGTAATGCTGTATCAGTTGGGGCGTTATAGATACCAGTGAAAGTGAAATCGAGCGTTGGGATTGATCCTACCTCGGCTGACAATGCGACATTTCCTCGACAGCCAGTAACAATATGTCTAACTCCATCTACGTTATAATGGATAGTAACTGATGAGAAGTTAGCTGAGATTGGCTCGTAAGTAACAGATGTTCCACTAGCTATAGTTTCTGAAAGGCCACACGCTTTGAGCGCACTTCCATATCTCGGAGCAGTACCAGCTGTGCCTGATCCAGCAAACTCAACGCTGAATGTACATTCAACTCTTGTATTCGCTAGTAACTGTTGTGAAGAACCAAGATATGGTCTGACAACATCTCTGTTAACCACATCGCTTGATTGTGGTGTAATACTTAGATCAGTTACTAGAACTACATCTGTTGCTGAAGGAGTAGGATCAGTTCCGTATGAACTTTCCGCTTCAATTAGAATTACTCTCTTCCTTGTCAGTTGTGCCATCAGTTGTTACCTCTGTAGGGATTTCTGCTTGTTTTGTTTGTTGAACTAGCTTACGTTTGCCAGTTTTTGGGTTC
>VTLG01005068.1_pt1 | contig 10336 bp, 9 predicted proteins | sample 4694571 | NCBI WGS metagenome assembly VTLG01 (sample SAMN12604809, study PRJNA352737) | marine metagenome | biome: ENVO:00000447; feature: ENVO:00000209|ENVO:00000569|ENVO:01000036; material: ENVO:00002151; isolation source: viral sequences binned using virsorter ... | reverse complement strand
TTTCCATTAGTGTCAAGTATTTTTGTATATTGATTTCCAACGTTATCCTGTATAATGTCCTCATCTTTATATCCCTCACCAGGACTAATGACTGCAACATGATCTACAGTGTATTCTTTATCACTTGTATTCTCTTCAATAACAGGATAATTTTCACCTGGTGTAACAATATAAATGTCAGTTACTTGTTGATAAGTTGGGGATTGAGGATCATAATCAATGATAGCTCTAGCGTTAGCACCATAACCTCGATTACAATTATCAGTGATTTCCACAAGAGGTGGGACTGTATACCCTTGACCAGGATTTGTAAGTTTTATACCTATTAAACTACCAGTTTGTTGTGCAAGTGCATCACCAACAAGTGCTCCGATGATTGGTTCAGCGATTGTTCCTTGTCCATCAGATCCAAAAACTTTTATTTGCATACCTTTACAATTTAATGGAGGTCCTGTATAACATTCACCAAGTATACTACTAAATCCCTCTGTGCTGACACCAGGATTTAAAAAATCAAATTGTCCAAGTAGTCCAGCAGCAATACCACCAGGTGCACCTGCTGCCTCTTGTAACGATTGTGCAGCATTTGCTAAACTCATTATCGCTTCACCTGCAACACCTGGCATGTTCATTGGTCCTTTTCCTAAACACCATATACTAGACTCAACCTCTGCTGTTTGTGGTGCCACACACTTTATCGCTTCTTGAAGACCAAGTAATCCCTCTGCCTTTCCCCTCAAGTCACTTATCATATCAAAACCATATAAAATTTTACCAACTCCACCTAGTTCTGGACCTAATGCATCACCTATGCCTGAAATCACTTTGTTAAAAATTGCCCCTGAAAACTGATCAGCGATACATGGAGTAAAATTAACAACATTATCTAATAATGATGTGAGTAAAGACGTTATATCGGGTAACATTGAATTACCTACTGCTTCTATAACACAAGGTAATTTTTTCTGTAATTTTGCTACAGGACCTAACATCGCTGCTTGTGCTGCTGTTCCTGCCTTCTTTGCGATTGCAGTATTTTTTGTTGCAAGTAAAACTGATGTATAAACTTCTGTATACTTTCTCTTTAATCCACTATTTAATTTACCACCCAAAGTTGTTGCAGCGTTCTTTGTTAAATCTCCTGTGAATGAATTGGAAATACCAGTTAATTTTTTTGAAGTCTCAGCTATTATTTTAGCTCTCTGATTTCCAGTTGCACCCTTTACCTCTTCAACACTATTTTTTATCTCTGTTTGTATTTCTGTCTGTGCATCAGTTCCAGCTAACGACACACATTTTCCTACTGCACTTGATGTAGAGCGATATTCTTTGCCAGTTGTTTGTTTTAATTGTTCTACCTTTTCCTTATCTAAATTAACGACAGGTGAGTCAGTATCTTGACTATCATCGCCAGTTTCATTTTTTACAATCGTCTTATTGCCAGGTTCAGTTTCGGGAGAATAACCAGAAAAAGGTACGAATGGTGATGGAGGTTCCTTATTTACAACATATCGTGAATTACCAATTACCCCAAAAATTACAGGTAGTTGGGCATCATCACCATCCATAAAGAAACCAACAACTATATCACCTGCTTTTACACGTATTGGTTTCTTAAACCCTGCTTTACCTGATCCATTATTTGTAGGTAAAATTACTGTTGCCCAAGGTAGATCTTCATCCTTTAACTCTTGTGTATTTTGAGGATGATACCCCATAATACGAACACGAACACGATTACCCCATGCATTAGGTCTTTTCTTAAATTGTAATAACCATGTTCTAGAAGGTGGTATTTGACCTATCCACCATCTAAAACCATCTCTTCCAAGAAAATTACTTTTTAGTAAATTATTTTCAATCATTTATCTTTCTTCCCCATCGTATCTCTTATTAATTTAAGTTTGGTAAATGAACCTCTCCCTTCATAATAATGCACTAACTCTTTTATCATATATAGACCACTTTGCTCATCATCTATAACTTTATTTTTTTCAGTTGTGATTTTAGCAAACTTCATTTTTATAACACTTCCACAACAAAGATTTGTATTTAAAGGGATTGTAGCCTCTAATTGTTGTGTAAAAATAGTATTGTATCTCATCATTGCTTGAGAATGATATTCCATTGGATCAGCATTTTTTGCTCTCGACCTAGAGCCTTTTCTCTCAAGAGTTCCAAAGTCTAAAACACCTGTTACATATCTACTTGGAACATCACCTAATGATTCATTTTTTTTATCAACTGGTGGTAAAAATATCTCAAAATCTTTTCCAAGATTTTCCATCTTCTCAGCATAATCAGAAACTTTAAACAATCCTTGTTGAGGAGTTGTAAACCTTCCTGATATTGGATTGTAATACATTCGGTAAGTACAATATGCACCTCTTTCTAAATTTTGAATAAGATTTTGATTATATGTTGTAGAGTAACTTAAAATTTTAAAATCTTTATCTGCTGCCTGATTATCAATTACCTTTGGTGAATATGTATATTCAATTTCATATGGGTCTTGAGTAATTAAACTATCAACTGATCTAAAATGATAACCTTCTTTAGTTTCAAAGAAAAAATAACCTGCTGTAGCACTTCCTCCAGAAACAGTACCTGGCACAGACTTTGCTGCTAACCATGTAATAATTGTAAATGGTTTTTTTAAATTACCTAAAAAACCATATGGGTTTTGAGTTTCATCAACGTCTACTTTTTTATCTGATAACAAATATTCTTTTATTATCTCCTTTACACTATCTGATATAGGTTCTGAGGATGGGAATTTTTTACCAACTCTAGAAGTTTCATTTGTTATTGCTTCTCTAGATACTAAATTCAAAGTAAATATTTCTTTTTCTGCTTCAATTAAAACATTAGTGATAGATGCCACATATAATTCATTACCATTTTCCTCAGTAAATTCTAAATCTACATTATTTTCAGAGTTCGCTGGTATTTTAAAACTAACCTTTTCACCACCTCTTAAAGGTAAACCATTATAAATTGATGTTGTATCACCGTCATCATCAGCAATAACATTACCAGTGGTTGTAATTAGAACTTGAGCAGTTATCATTGGAGAAAAAACATTTTCAAAATAACTGAAAGACACGATACCACCTCTCAAGTCAATTGTTTTTGATCCATCATTTGACCTGATAGTAAATATTTCGTATATACTTTTATCTTTTGCTGCCATTAGTTCTGTTTATTGTTTAGACTTTGTAAATCAAGAAGTGTTTTTTCACTAGTATTACCAACTTTAACATACTTTATGTTATTTCCTCCAGATGAAGGTGTGGCATTTGATCCTCCTCCACTTCGATTATCTACCTGCACTATGGTTCTTCTTCTCCTTCTTCTTTGCTGTAAATTATTTCTTGATTTTTTAACTGGTGTAACTGATGATGACTTGTCCTTATTATCTACAGGATCAACTTTTCCCTTTTCATCATCATAATTAAAGTCCTCTGCTTTATTTTGTAGTGCACCTTCAAAATTTGCATCTACACCAGTGACATTTGCACCTGAACCTGCTGGAGGAGTTACTGCATCATCTTCACCACCACCTACACCTTCAACATTTTCAGCATCTTTTACTACTTCCTCAAGTGTTTCCTCATCAGTTGCAGTTTTGACTCCTTGAACATTTTCAGCAGCATCCTCTTCGGCATCTAATGCTCTTTCCCTCTCTATATCTTCCTCAGTAGGTTCTGTAAAAAATCCAGCTTCAAGATTTTCAGGTAGTTCTCCACCCTGATTTAAAATTTCAACTTCTTCGGCAGAAAAAGTCTCCACCTCCTCATCAGTTTCGTCTGGAACAGTTATATCATCAGCTATGCCTGTAACATCTGGGGCACTGTCATCATTAATACCTAAATCTTCAGCGACCTGTCCAGCGTTTGCAATGTCTTCATCATTAGCTATTAATTGAGCACCATCTATAAAATCTTTATTCAATTTCGTTAAATTATTTTGACCTTCCTCAAACGTATCCTTAATATTTTTATCATCTTCGGCAAAGTTGAATCTTCTAAAGATATCTAAAAAGCTATCTATGCCTGTACCAATGCCCACAAGAAAATTTCTTATACCTTCCACAAATCCCGTCAAGACACCTACAACTCTTTGTATTAATCCAAATAATTTTTGAAATGCAGCAATTATTTTCGGTAAATTAGTAATTGCCCAACCTAATAATAAGATGCCTATAAAATCAAGTATCCTTCCTAAAAATCCTCTTGTGCTTTTCTGAACTAAACTTCCTTGCCTTTTCGTTACTCCCGTAATTGTAGAAGCTTCTAGTTCATCCTCACGTTGTTTTCTTAATGCATTTTCTCTTCTTCTCTTAAAAAATTCTGCATCTTGTCTTATTAATTTTTGTTTATATTGATTTGTTTTTCTTGTTTCTTTTAAAAGTTCTCTTGAATTTCTTCCAACTGCTACCAATCCCTCTCTCAAACTCACTAATGATTTGCGAATACTTTCTATTCCTATGGAGGATTTTCTTAAAGAATCTCTACGATCACTAATAGACATCAGTTACCAGCTCCTGTGACAGATGTTGCATATAATGTATGTGGATTATTCGTATCAAAATTTATTGTAGGAAGAGCATTAGATGTCTTCTGTGCAGGTGCACTCACACCTTGCCCACCTCCAGTAGCACCACCCATAGGTAAAGTAATTATCTCAGGTTTATCTTCTGGAACATCACTTATTTGTGTTGCCTTATTTTCATTTTTGTTAATTGGTGTCACATTACCAGAAGCGTCTAAACTTGCTCCAGAATTTAGTGCCTCGATTTCTGCTTTTGTATAAGTTTTTTCAGAACTCGTCATACCAACACCACCACTTGTGACTTCTACATTCTTATCTTTATCCTTCTTCCCAAATAGTTTTCCAAGGAAATTTTTAGCAAAACTAAACATCTTTCTTAGGAACATCTCACCTAATAGACCTCCAATCAAACCACCAAGAATTGGTATTGGAATTAATACCTGACCAATAGCAGCACCAGCAGCAAATCCAGCAGTGCCTAATAATGCACTTCCTATTCCTTCACCCATTGCGAGGGCAAATATGAATGATCCAATCGGTCCTCCAAATCTTTTTAATACAGTTCCTAATCCTCCTTTTATACCAACAGCACCCAACAATTTTCCTAACATATTTTTGCCAGGTAACTTTTTAAATAGATTTTTTACAATTCCTTTAGCTCTTCCAACCACACCACCTTGTCTACCTAATGACACTGTAGGGTTTATCGGAGTTCCTGCCATAGTTGGATCAACTCCACCAAAGTTTCTTACTGTATTAAAGGGAATTTGTCCAGTTACTTTTTTTCCAAGTACAAAATCTTTTGCTCTACTAAATTGTTTACTAATTGGATTTACAACTCTGGTTTGTATCGGTTGTGATATTTTTTTAAATATTGATTTATTGGCATTAACGTTTGTTTTTACGTTTGGTCTTACTCTTGTTTTTTGTAAATTTTTAACAATATTCTTCTTACCTGCACCTCCACCACCAGCACCCAATAATCTAAAGGCGATAACATTTTCAACTATACTCCTTATAAATGCACCTATTCCTCCACCACCAAATACACCACCAGGCAATTTAGCTGCACCCTTGACAAGACCAGCAAGCAATAATCGGACACCATTCAGTGAACCCTTTAATAATCCACCAAACGCAACTCTTGCAACATTGTTTACAAATAAACCTAATATTCTTAATGTATTTTTTATACCAAGAGTAATAGCAGTTAAAGTACCCGCTATAATAGCTAATCCACCTATGAATTTAGTTTTTAGTTCATTTATCTTATCTACATTTCCCTCAGATAATGATTGTAATAGATCAATGCCAGTGCTTGTTAACCATCCACCTGCTAATATTAAGAAGAAATTTTGTAATCTTCCCAACACTCCTTGTGTCTTAACACCAACTCTTTGAAGAGGTTGAGTTAATGATTGTTGTATTTTATTTTCTAACGCACTTTCTTTTCCTTCTCTTAATCCTTGCTCTGCTAAAATTCTTTCTCTGTTTTGTCTTGCTGCTTCTCTTTGTCTTGTTAGTTGATCACTTATCGCTAAATTTTCTTTAACACCTTGTAAGTTTTGATCAAATGTTGAAATTTGATTTGAAACACTTTGTAATTGTTGTGAGATAGATGTTAATGAAAGTGATTGTTGTTGTAACAAATCTGTTGTTACAGGGTCTGGTTGAGATTGTCTAGGTGCACCAAAAAAACTAGAAGAAATATTTCTTCTTACTGCTCTTATTCCTCCTATCAGTGGTGAACCAAACTCATCCATTACGTTCTTGTTGTGCTTTTAAATTTTCCTCTTCAATGTACTGTTGGAGAAGTGAGACGTAAATTTCTCTCTCCCACGGTATCATATTCTCAAGCTCTGTTAAGCTATATTTATGGTGCTGCATCATGGCAAAATTTAATTTATAGTATGACACTAAATCTTCATGTGCCATACTTATCCGAAAAAATTCTGCAGCCCCTCAATTACTATTTCACTTTCAACTTTAGTATTTGGATTTTTTACTTTTATTTTATGAGAAAGTTTTGGCATTGTATCAAAGAATTTTTCAATGTCTTTGAACTGAGCAGAATTTAGTTGCTCTAAAAATTCAGTTAATTCTTTTTTAGTGCAGTCTGCTTGTGTCCATGACTCTTCCTCAGAGTATACTTGATCAATACAAGAAGCAATTAATTCAAAAGTATCATCAACTTTAATATCTTCAGCGTTAAAATTCGATTTGATGAACTCATTTAAAGAGGGATATCTCATTTTTAAAGTATATGTATCATCCAATTTTATATTTGGATTATGTCCATCAGATTTTTGAACCTTAATGTCATCAATATTGATAGCCATCGGCACTTGTGTTTTACCATCGTCTGGGCAAGTAACCATAACTTCAATCTGTTCTCCAACAGATTTTCCACGAACATTTAAAAATAAGTATTCAATATCAAAAGTAGATAATTTTTCAACTTTTGTACCTCTTGTTAAGATACAGTTTGATAATATACTCTTGACAGCATTAGCAATTTGTTTTTGATCTTGTGATTCTAATGCAATAATTAAAACCTTCTCTTCTTTAACTAGGAAAGGTCTGTATTTGATTTTCCTATCAGAAGAAGGAAGCACTAACTCATAAGTCGGTGTTGCAATTTTTGGTAAAGGCATAATATTCTAAGCACTTCAGTGTGATTATTTATAGGGGTTTATGGAGAGATGATTCTACCTGCTCCACCTAAAGATTGACCTGATAAACTATTCACTTGTCCAAGGCGATCAGATGCTGTTCTCTCTACTAAACTCCTCTGTCCCTCCGAACTTAATGGATATGAAAGTGGATTTAAAGTATTAAGGTCAACACTTAAACCATCTCTCTGACTATTACCTCTACCAAATACTTCATTGAATGCTCTCTTTAAATCTCTTGCAAGAGATGATGACTCACCACATATGTATCGATCAAAACTAAAAGATGCTGATGCCTTTAATACTTGAGAACCATTATATGACACTCTAGTAGAATTAAGAGCAAGAGGAAATAACCCAATAAATCTATATTCTAAAAATTGTTTGTAGTTTCTTTCAAATTTTACTATCCGTGTATCATTTGACTTATACTCACTTGGATAATGAAGTTGATAAAAGTATGCATCATCAGCAGGATTACTTATAGCACCAGTAATATACTCCATCCAATGCTCTAAAAACTTCATTGATTTATATTCATTATCAACGTAAAATTCTAAATTAATTTGAGTAAAATTACGAGTATGTGCCATTCTCTCAATGACACCCTGATAATCACCACGAGTATCTAATGATGCTAATGCACTACCTGGTAATACTGCATCACTACATAACAAACCCGCATCTTCCACGACAAAACGATCATTTACACCTTTTCTTCTAAGATATGATCTTAGTCCACTACTATCTCTACTATATGGTAATGCAAACTTAACTAGGTATTGTGATGTTTGTGCAACATTCTGAAATCTAGGTAAAAAATCCGATATTGGTCTTGGTCTTGGTGCTGGCACTCTAAATAAAATTACATATCATATGTATTTAGATGTCTTACAAGGGAAAATACTACCCTTCATATCCTAGAAAGTATAAAGGTGATCCAACAAACATCATTTATAGATCACTCTGGGAGCGAAAGTTCATGGTGTATTGTGATAAAAATGAAAGTATTTTAGAATGGGCAAGTGAAGAAATCTCTATCCCATATCGTTCTCCTATTGATAATCGAGTTCACAGATACTTTCCTGATTTCTATATGAAAGTTAAGGAAAGAGGTGGAAAGGTAAAAAGATATGTAATTGAAGTGAAACCTGCAAAGCAAACAAAACCACCTGTGAAACCAAAAAGACAAACTAAAGGGTATATTCGTGAAGCATATGAATATGCAAAGAACCAAGCAAAATGGAAGATGGCACGGGAGTTCTGTGCTGATCGACAGTGGGAGTTTAAAGTAGTTACAGAAAAAGAGTTAGGAATATGAGTCGTATCGACCCTATAATGAAAAATCTAATTGGGAATGAAAATCCTGATGATTTAGCACAAGATATACTAGAAGTATTGACTGAAGGAAGTAATGTTCCAGAGGAAGGAAGTTATTATGTTTTTGTGTACCAACCTAAAACTCCAAATATAAGGTATGATGCACATCCACTTGTTGCAGTTACAGATGTTTTTCAATGGGGATTTCGTGGTATAAACTTTCATTGGGGTCAAGTGAGGCAATATACTTTTCCAGAAGTAGTTGGAGGTTTATACAAAGTTGATGAAATGGAACTTAGAGACTTAAGAACCATACCTTTTGGTAGAATCCGTCTAAATAGTTGAACAAGTATAAAAAGGTCGATAAAAATGTTTCAAGGAGGATATAATAATTTTGCAGCGAAGAGAGCTGCACGACATGGTAAAACCAAGCAATATAAAGAATCACTTAATAATCAAAAAGTAAACGATAATAAGCAACCAGAAACAAAGAATGATAAGAATAAAAGTGGTGGGTCAAGCAAACCAAGACACATGTCTCATCCAAAACAGATGGTTTATCCAGCTGCAAGAGGTCCAAACGAATTGACTGGTGATACATTATTGATAAAATGTCTTGAGTACTTGCCACCTAAGACAACATCATCCTACGAGTATACATTACAATATGCAACTAAAAAAGGAGTGACAGAAAATGGAATCAAATATAACGAGGGCGACTTAAAGAGAATAGACAAGGGTAAAAATGCAGGAAAATTAAGCACAAAAATTGCACCTTCAACTTTTAAAATGGTAAATCAGGGTGCCAGTGATAGATTAAGTGGTGCAACATTAAATGGAACAGAGAAGTCAATATTCTATGTTGAACTACCAATACCTCAAGATGTAAATGATAGTAATACCATTACATGGGGTGATGACTCATTAAATATCCTACAATTAGCAGGACTTGCTGCTGCTCAAAAAATAGTGGAAGATCCTGGTCAAGCATTTGATGAAGTAAAAAATTTATTGACTGAGGGAATTACAGGTGGACTTAATATAGGAGATGATACAAAAGCTGCAATTATTGCAGCGATTAGTGGTAAAGCAATTGATCCTACAGGTCAAAATGTAAGTATTAATAGTGCGATTGGAAGAGCAACAGGGATGACACTTAACTCCAACTTAGAGTTACTCTTTGATAGTGTCAATCTAAGGACATTCCCCTTCACCATCAATTTCTCTCCAAGAACAAGAACCGAAGCAATGACAGTAAAGCATATCATTCGTGCTTTCAAAAGTGCTATGGCAGCAAAAAAAGGAACAAGTGATGCTGGTCAAGGTGGAATATTTTTAAGAGCACCAGATGTTTTTCAACTTCGATATTTACATCGTGGTAAAGATCATCCTTTCTTAAATAGTTTCAAACATTGTGCATTAACTGGAATGCAAGTAAATTATACAGGTGCAGGTACATTTGCATCGTATAGTGATGGTACTCCAGTAAATATTAAAATGAGTTTAACATTCAAAGAACTTAATCCAATCTACTTTGAAGATTATGAAGGATTTACAGCAAACGATGGAATGGGAGTTGGTTTCTAATGGCATACTTTAAACATCTACCTGACATATTATATCAATCACCACTTTCTCATAAGAATTCAAGTGGAGATTATATTAATATAAAAAACATATTCCGTAGAACAAAGTTAAAAGATTATCTCGCAGGTAATGTAAGTTTATTCAATAAGTATGTGATAGAAGATGGAGAAAGACCAGATACTATTGCAGAAAATTTATATGGT
>VTLG01015557.1_pt1 | contig 10338 bp, 12 predicted proteins | sample 4694571 | NCBI WGS metagenome assembly VTLG01 (sample SAMN12604809, study PRJNA352737) | marine metagenome | biome: ENVO:00000447; feature: ENVO:00000209|ENVO:00000569|ENVO:01000036; material: ENVO:00002151; isolation source: viral sequences binned using virsorter ... | reverse complement strand
CGACTGGGACGTGGAAATGGCGAAAGCCTCGGTCACCAGTTTCAAGGATGAATGGCTAACACTGTTATTTTCAATTCCGCTGGTACTGGCCTTCTGCGGGGAATGGGGCAGAGAAATTGTCTTTGAGGGCTTTAAAGCCCTGGAGCAGATGCCGCAGTTTTACCAGTACACGCTTGGCGTGATTGTCAGTGCCAGTTTTGCTACACGCAGTGCCGCCAAGTTTTTCGGGAAGAAGAAATGACTTTACAGACTTATCATGAAATCGTCACGAATAGAGCGAACTCCAGCCCCCCGGCCAGACATCATTTCAAGAAAGATGGCAGTGCCCGCACCGTCGTTGATTTGAATGCGCTGGAAGGCGAATGCCTGAAGCGTGGTATCACGATACCGAAAGCGATTGCCCGTTTCCTGGCCTTGAATCCTGATGAACTGGAGCCGATGGCGGCTGTCGCCTTATCACGCGAACAGGCCAATATCGCCGTCAGGCTGATGGATAAGTACATTCCCGGTCTGAAACCGGTCGATAGTGAAGCGGCAATTAAAGACAAAAACATTGAACTCACCTGGAAAGATGTGGCTTTGCCACTGGAGAAACCTGAATCGAGTGAACCCTAGTGTTAGGGGAACGACATGCTCGAAATCGCAGCGGCGTTATCCGCCGCAAACGTCGCCTTTCAAGGCATTAAAAAAGCAGTACAGGCAGGACAGGAGGTCGAATCGATTGCTCTACAGATGAGCAAATGGTACTCGTCTGTCGCAGATTTAAAACAAGGCTGTCGCGAAGCGGAAAACCCGCCCTGGTATGCCAGGGCAACGGGAGATCCGGCACAACTCGCATTAAAAGCAGTTGCAGCCAGAGAAGCGGAAAAACGGATGCGTAAAGAGATTCGCACCATGCTGATGATCACGCATGGTAGATCGGTGTATCTCGAATTTCTGGAAACTGAAAAGAAAATCATTAGGGCCAGGGAGCAGGAAGAATTCAAACGGCGTAGAGCAAAGAAACAACTACAGGAAATGATGATTGGTTCAGCGATACTCGCCGTCGGATTAGCCTTGATAGCCGGCACGACAATGTTATTTCTAAAATGAAATTAGTCTATTTACTGGTCGTGCTTTCAAATGGTGAGCCAATCAGAAACCAGGATCCGATTTATTTTGCCAGTATTCGCGGCTGCACAGCCACCGCCAAACGATTGAATTATCAGGGCAGGAACAATTATGACATACGACGTAGACATCCGGTCAAAGCACACTGTGAGCCGCGATGGGTTAAACAAAACGTACTGACCTTTAAATGATGAATCCTTATCACAATACATACGACAGACTGCGTGCAGAGCGTGAAGCGGAAGCCGGTTACACTGCGTTACCGCCAACATTGCAGACTCGTATGGGACAGGGCTTGCAAGGTTACCTGGGTGGCTTACGCAGTATGCAGCCGACTGATAATCCTTACGGGAAAGCCGCATTCGATTTCTTTTTGTCGGGTGCCGAGGATATGGCTGGTGAGATGGCACGCGGCAATCCCTATGCAGTAATCGATCCACGACCTCGCGGCCCTTATATCAATCCACAGATATTAGACACATTAGGCATATTACCAGTCGCGACGGCGGCCAAGATACCGAGTGAAGTGATCGCACCCGGACTGTTAGCCGGTGGTGCTGCGGCGATGGGTAAAATCGCAAAACCGACTGATGGCACGCCATCATTGTTAGAGGCAATGACCCCTGGCATGGTTGATCCGCGAACAGGGCTGTTATCGATGACAGGCTATCACGGTACTGCTGCTAAGTTTCCGCCAACTGAAAAGAATCCGTTAGGAGAGTTTGATTTAAAAATGATTGGTACAGGTGAAGGCGCACAGGCTTACGGACATGGGATTTATGTGGCAGAAAGACCAGGAATTGCCAAACGTTACGAACAAAATCAAGTAGAAAAAATGCAATGGGATGAACTCTACGAAGAACGAGGCGAACTATACGATGAATTGGAAAAAGTAGATTTTCTCGGTTATGACAGTGCCGAGGAAGCATTTGACGACATTCTTCGTACAAGGAGGAAGCAGGGTAAAGATTGGGTAAATTCGTTTGATATATTAGAGGATCATGAATGGGACAAGGTTTCAAGCGGCCTGGAATTTGAAGAAGTCCTTAAAAAACAAAAGAAACTGTATAAGTTAATAGAAAAACAAGATCCATATGGCGGTAGCTTCTACGAAGTCGATATCCCTGATGAAATCGTCGATAACGAAATGTTGGATTGGGATGCGCCGTTCGATAAACAGTCTGAGAGTGTTCAGAGGGCAGTTCAACAGATAACGCAAAACAATCCTGAACATATAGGATTAGCGTCAGTAAGGTATGCTTCTGACACAGTAACCGGCGAAGAACTTTATAAATACATTACGAATATACGTCAGGATAAAAGTCTAGCTAGTCAACAAGAAGCCAGCGCATTGTTGAATCAACACGGCATCAAAGGCATTAAGTACAAAGACGCTACAAGCCGTGGAAAAGAAGGCGGAACCCGAAATTTCGTATTGTTTGATCCGAGCATCGCTACCATTACTGGCAGAAATTAGCAGTCTGTAATGGCAAAAATAGAAATAGATTACGCACCGCGCCCTTTGCAACTAGAGGCGCATAATCGACGAGAGCGTTTCGCGTTACTCATCTGTCATCGCAGATGGGGCAAAACGGTTTTTGCCATTAACGAAATGGTGCGGGCGAGTGCAGCTACGAAACAGAAAGATGTACGCTGCGCTTATATCAGCCCCCTTTATCGGCAATCAAAGATGGTCGCCTGGGATATGCTGAAAAGTTTCACCCGCGTGATACCGGATACGACTTATAACGAAAACGAATTACGCTGTGACCTTCCGAATGGAGCGCGTATTCAGTTATTCGGCGGTGATTCACCAGACGCTTTGCGTGGCGCACACTGGTCACTGGTTGTCATGGACGAGTATTCTCAGTTGCCGGAAAGACTCTGGCCTGAAATTGTCAGACCTGCTTTGTCTGATCCGGGCAAAGAAGGACGCGCCATCTTCATCGGTACGCCACAAGGTCATAATGCTTTTTACGACTTATATCAGCGCGTTAAAAATGACGATGACTGGTATGTACGCATTCATCGCGCTAGCGAAACCAACTACATCGCGAAAGAAGAATTAGAACAGGCTCAAAAAACGATGAGTCCCGAAGCGTATGCACAGGAATTCGAATGTTCATTTACAGCAGCCGTCAGCGGTAGTTATTACGGCAAATTAATAGAAGAAGCAGAAGCGGATGGCCGGATTACGGACGTACCGCACGATCCGGCTGCACCGGTTGAGACATGGTGGGATTTAGGATTTGGTGACAGCACCGCTATTTTCTGGGTGCAACGCATTAACGATGCGATTCATATTATTGACTATTACGAAGCATCCGGCGAACCCCTGGCACATTACGTTGAAGTGCTACGCGAGAAAGCGTCCGGTGGTCGCTTCGAGTATTCATCCCACGTTATGCCGCACGATGTCAAACAACGCAGTCTCGATACCGGTCGTTCGCGTGTTGAAGCCTTCCGGCAAATGGGATTGCAATGCGAAATTCTACCAATCCATAGGGTTGAAGACGGCATTGACGCAGTACGCAGAATGCTGAAAAAGTGCTGGTTCGATGATTTGAAAACACGGCGCGGTGTAGATTGCTTGCGTCAATATCGAGCGCAGTACGATGACAAACGCCGCACCTTCAGATTAAGACCGGTGCATGATTTTGCTTCGCACGCCGCCGACGCATTCCGTTACGGCGCGATGTTCAATCCCTGGGACTACGACTGGGAGCCGATTACATACTCGAATCAAGGAATCGTATGAGCATTCGAATTCAGAACCAACTCACTAATCAAAGAATTGTTCTACAAACACTGGAACAGCGGATTGCAGTGCTAGAAAAAGAAATGGAAGCATTGCAACGCAGGAAAAGGAAATCGAAAAATGGCGAACAACGAAGCCCTGTCAGACGATCAGATACTATCAATAGTTCAGCAGGAAATTAGTTCTGCTGCCGGTAATGATACCGGCGAACTGAGCAACGAACGTGCGGCTGCGCTCGACTATTACCTGGGCGAAGCGTATGGCGATGAAGTAGACGGGCGTAGCAGTGTTGTCACCCGCGAAGTGCTGGAAACCGTCGAATGGATATTGCCATCTTTGATGCGGATTTTCACCGACACTGACAATGCCGTGGTTTTCGAACCGACTGGCCCTGAAGATGTGCAACAGGCACGCCTTGAAACCGATGCGGTTAATCATGTTTTCTGGAAAAACCAGCGCGGCTTTTTCAACGTTTACAGTTTTTGCAAAGATGCGTTACTGAGTAAAACCGGCATTTTAAAAATTGCTTATGATGAGCAAAGCGCGACGGAGCGTGAAGAATATCGCAATCTGACGGACATCCAGTTAGGGCAATTACTGAACGACCCTGAAGCTGAACGGCAAGTGCTGGAAGTCGAAGAAAATGAAGACGGCTACCATGTTGTGTTTGAAACCAAACGTGAAGATGGGCAAATAACGATTACGCCTATTCCGCCGGAAGAATTCGGCATCAGTAGTGAGGCGAATACGCCTTATGTAGAAGATGCACAATTCGCGTATCACCGAGCACGCAAAAGCTATTCCGATTTAATTGCGATGGGCTTTGAACCTGAATTTATCAGAAGTTTGCCGGACGATGATGATATTGACGATGCGGAAAGTCTGGCGCGTCGTAATCTCAGTGATGAAGACAGTTTCAATAACGGTACAGGGGCAGAAGAACTCCGCTACTACTGGATAACAGAAGCGTATTTACGCATTGACCGCGACGGTACTGGTGCGCAGCTTTTACAAGTCATGTTAGCGGGTGGCAATGATGCAACCAGCGGTTCGAGACTGATGAGCATCGAGCCGGTAGACCGAATGCCGTTCGCGACGGTCGCACCGATATTACTGACCCATAAGTTTTTCGGCTTGTCGATTGCTGATCTAACAATGGATTTGCAACGCATCAAGTCCACCCTGCTGAGAAGCGTGTTAGACAATACCTATCTTGCGAACAATCAGCGCATGGCAGTGAATGATCGCATGGTGAATCTGGATGATTTAGTAACTTCACGCCCTGGTGGAGTTGTACGTTTTAAAGGCGATCAACCCGCCGCGAATTACATTACGCCGATTCCGCATAATCCGTTGCCGCAAAGCAGTTACGGCATTATGGAATACCTCGATGATGTACGGAAACAACGGACGGGCGTAGGCGATGAAGTGGCTGGTCTGGACGGAAATTCGTTAGCCAGTGTGAATCCCAGTGTGGCCGCACTGAGTTTTGATGCAGCCCGTATGAAGGTTGAATTGATTGCACGCATCATTGCTGAAATCGGATTAAAGACGGCCTATTCGCTGATTCACGAATTGCTGATGAAACATAAGAGTGGCGAGTTTGTCTTTATGCGTAACGGCCAGTGGGCAGCAGTGAGTCCGAGCGAATGGCGTACTCGCAAAAACTCCACCGTACAAGTTGGCGTAGGTAACGCTAGCAGGGAACGTCGCCTGATGGCTCTGGAAGCGGTGATGTCAAAACAGATGGAACAAGCTGCAAATGGTGGCATGGGACAAGTGTTGAATCCGATGAATCTCTACCAGACGTTATCGGACTGGACACATGCCTGGGGCCTGGAGCCAGCCGCGTACTGGACTGACCCTAGAATGCAGCCGCCGCCACAACCACAGCCGGACGTACAGGCCGAAGCGATGATGATGCAAGCACGCGCCTTGATGACCGATGCTGAAAGCAAGGTGCAGCGTAATCAGATTGAGATGGAGAAAGTGAAACTTGAAAACGCGATTCGAGTGGCCGAAACGGATCTGAAAGCACGCGAACAAAAACTCAAACTCGATATCGAGTTGATGAAAGCTGAACTCGCTGCGATGGCACAGAAGAATGATGGCGAAGAAAAAATAGCCTCGCTTGAATTGCAGATGGATAAAGCAGACACCGAAACGCGCCTGAAAGAATTGCAGATGCAATTAGATACTGATAGTAAAAATAGTCAGCACGAAATAGATATCTATAAAGCACAGTTGGCGGCTATGACCAAACTGACTAGTGAAGGGATGAAGATAGAAAATCAGGATGCACTGGCAAACATGCAGTCGATGTCCACCTTACTGGCAGAAGAAAACAACCAACTAAAAACGGAGATAGAAGCACTGAATGGAGAACGAAACTAAACTGATTGCAGAGCGTGAGAGAGCCGCGCTTGCAGAGCAAGTAATTCAGAATCCGGTCTATGTCGAAGCGAAAGACATGATCACAGGCAACTTGGTAGATGCCTGGAGAAGTACGCATGTATCGCAAGATCAGGAACGGGAGAAGATTTTTTTAATGCTGCAAATGGCCGAGCAGTTTTTCGATGTGCTGGACACAACGATTCGCACCGGCAAGTTTGCAGAGTTGCAACTGGGAGATCCAAATGGCTGAGAATGTCAACGCTGCACAAAACGAACTACCTTTAAACGCTACGCCGCCACCAGCGCGGCCACAAAGTATAGAGGAAAGAATTCAGGCCACGCTTCAACCTGTGTCTGATTCACCACCTCCGGAAGAACAGGCGGAACCGGAAACACCGTTAGAATCGGCAGAGCCGGAACCCGCAGAACCGGAGGAAAGTGAGTCAGCAGAGATTGAAGCATCGACTGAAGAAGAACCTGCTACTACTGGCACAGAGGATGAGTCGGTTGAGGAAGTCGCACTCACCTCCCTACCGGAAGTTGCAGAGCATCTTGGCGTGGATATGTCCGACTTGTACGGACTGTCTATCCCGATTACCGATGCAGATGGAAATCGTCGTGATATTACTCTGAGCGAATTCAAAGATTCGGTACAGAATGTCGAACGTGCCAAAGTAATGGCTGAGGAAGCAAAAACATTACGCGAACAGGCACAAAAGGATATTTCTGAGCATAAAGAATCTTTTCAGGCAGAACACACCCAGAGCGCACAACTTCTGGGAGCACTGGAACAGGCTGTTTTAGAACCGTATAAAAATCTGGACTGGGAAGGTTTGAAGACGGCTGATCCAACTAGCTGGGCTGTGAAGCGTGCAGAGTTTCAAGAACGACAGGAAGGATTCAATCAAATTAGACAAAACGCGGCGGTCGCCTATGAACAGGCCAAGCAGCGTTTTACACAAGAGGAAGAAAAAACATATGTTGAACGTCTGAGAAAAGAGGAAGAACATTTGTTTTCGAAACTACCAAAGTGGCAGGACGAGAGTGTGAGGGCGACCGAGCAGGAAAGTCTAAAAAATTATCTGATTGCCAATGACTATAGTGACGCTGAAGCCGCCGGAATCTCTGATCATCGACTCGTAGTGTTAGCGCACAAAGCGATGATGTTTGATCAGCTTGATAAGCAAGCGAACGTTGCTAAGAAAAAAGTGCTGAAGATTGGAACGAAGAACCTGAAGCCAGGTGCAAAACGTTCCAAGGCAAATGCACGACAGGACGCTGAAAAAGCCCTGAAAGCGAATCTGCGTAAAAGCGGAAGCACTCAGGACGCGGAGGCGTTAATTAGACATAGACTAGGTTTATAGAGGTAATAATTTATGGCAGTTCCAACAGGTTCCTACCAAACGTACACTGCCATCGGTGAGAGGGAAGACCTCTCCGATATCATCTACGATATTAGTCCGATGGACACTCCATTCATGTCGAACGTTTCGAGAGAAAGCGCGTCGGCGGTTTTTTATGAGTGGCAAACAGATTCGTTATCTGCTGCGGCGGCGAATGCACAAATCGAAGGCGATGATGCAAACACTTCCACCGCTTCACCGACGAGTCGATTAGGCAATTACACGCAAATCTCTACCAAGGTTCCACGTGTAACCGGAACGCTCGATGCAGTGAATACTGCGGGACGCGGATCCGAAATGAGTTACCAGTTATCTAAAAGGGGCAAAGAGCTAAAGCGAGACATAGAAACCGCTTTGACTGCGAACACGGCTGCAACAAGTGGCGGTGCTGGAACAGCGCGAGTCTGTGCCGGACTGGGTGCGTGGTTATCCACTAACCAAGTTCAGCAAGGGGCTGCGGCGACCACACCGGCAACGAGCAGTGGTGCTCCAGGCACTGCGCCTACGGCGGGAACGGCGGCTGTATTTGCCGAAGCCAATCTCAAGGCGGTTGTAAAATCGTGCTGGGATAACGGTGGCGATCCAGGCGTAATCATGTGCGGAAGTTTTAACAAACAAACTGCTTCGGCGTTTGGTGGAATCGGTACGCAGTATCGTGACGCACAGCCGGACGGCGCACTGGCTCCTGGGTCGATAGTCGGGTCGGCCAGCGTATATATTTCTGATTTTGGTCAACACCAAATCGTCGCAAATAGGTTTCAACCTGCGGCCACGGTGTTTGCCCTTGATATGGAATACTGGTGTGTTGCATACCTGCGACCAATCCAGACCACGAAGCTGGCGAAAACTGGTGACAGTGAGCGAAGTATGATTCTTGCGGAGTACACGCTTGGTTCCAAGAACGAAGCCGCTTCTGGCAAGGTCTATACCACTACCACATCATAGACGTAACGACTCCACGTCTTTGTGGCTTTCGGGGCTTCTTTTGAAGCCCCTTTTTTTTAAAGGAAATTTTTATGAAGAAATATAAAACTGCTCGACAGATGAATCATGGCAGCAAAAACTTTTCGAACAATAAAAATCAGTTTATGAAAAACACGGGTAATTTCAGTACACAAGGCAGCAAGCAGTTACCGAAAAACGTGACCTTCTCAGCGACCAGTAAACGGCACGCATGAGCAAAAAGTTAATTGATTACAACGCGCAAACGGCCACTCAAACTTGGCACGATTATGATGAGGTCAACGACGTTACTACCATTGCTGAGATTCAGGATGTTGAACCGTCGTTAGAACTATCAAAAAGTTTCCGTAATGCCGATATTTCAGGCGGCGCGGGAAGTACAAGTGATGGCTTGCGTTTGAATCAATACTCAAAGGAAGGCATTAAGAATGACATGTGGCATGTCGCGGATATTCCGAATTCGGTGATTATGAAATGGAAGCGTGAAAAAGGCGTAGACATTTTCAACAAGCACCAGTGGAATGAAGTAAAGAAGCTGCTAAACGATCCCGAGTGGGCGTATTTGCGAACCGGTACCGGGCGTGTCTGAACTGCTGACAGATTGTCATCATGCGCTGAATTTAGGCGACATGGATCTGGCCGGTGCTTTGCTTTTGGAGCACATGCACGAAACGCCGGATGACGTAGACGCTTGGGTGATGCTGACCCGTTTTCTGATAGATGGCGGTAAAGCACCATTCGCCTATCCGATTGCACTAGCAGCGGCGAAGCGAAAGAAAACGTGGCAGACCTGGATGGCAGTCGGCGCGACAGAAGCGGCTTTGCAGTTATCTAAGAAGGCGTTGGTTTCGCTCAAAAAAGCGTTAGTGCTGATGCCGAAAAATGAACCGACCTGGAACCGCGCTATGCTCTATCGCGTGATGGCTAATGCCAGCGTGCAAGGTTATGCGTTCAAAGTCGCAGAGCAATATGCTGAACTGTCACTGGAAATAGAGCCGCACCCGCAAGGTCATTCTGCATTAGCGTTTGCGAAGTTACATCAGCGCAAATGGAGAGAGGGCTGGTATCACTATCAGTTTCAGTTAGGTCATGCGATGTTTCGCGACAAGCACGACTATAACTTACCGGAGTGGAAGGGCGAACCGGAAGCTAGAGTGCTGGTGTATGGCGAACAGGGTTTAGGTGATCAAATTGCCTACATGAGTACGTTTGCCGGAAATCTGAACCAGTTAAACGCTCATCCAAAGCTCAAAAATCTGTTTGCGAGAACGTTTCCAGATGTGCAGGTGTTTGGTGATCAATTCACTCCCGAATTTAAACATCGAGTCACAGCCACCCATCAAACCAGCATGGCAACGGCGATGCAATGGGCAACGATGAAACGGCGTGACGGCTATCTGAAAACACATCGGGAACGAGAGTTAATGTGGGCAGGACTGTTAGCCAGTCTCGGTAGTCAGCCGAAAATCGGCATTGCCTGGACAGGCGGTATGCAGAATTCAGACGGATGGCGTACTAGGCGTTTGGGTTTGCAACAGTTAAAACCATTGCTGGAAGAACCGTATCAGTTCATCTCACTGCAATACAAAGATTATGCGTCTGAAATTGGTGAGTTTTACCGCGACACTGGTATCAAAATTCATGACTTTCCCTGGGGAACGCAGACTGATGATTATGAAGAAACGGCTGCGTTAGTGAATTGTCTCGATG
>VTLG01015556.1_pt1 | contig 10340 bp, 21 predicted proteins | sample 4694571 | NCBI WGS metagenome assembly VTLG01 (sample SAMN12604809, study PRJNA352737) | marine metagenome | biome: ENVO:00000447; feature: ENVO:00000209|ENVO:00000569|ENVO:01000036; material: ENVO:00002151; isolation source: viral sequences binned using virsorter ... | reverse complement strand
CATCTTTAAGTTCCCGACATCTATCGCATTCTATAAGCTGACATTCATGGCACATATATCCATCAAATACATCATTGTCTGCTGGAATACGGTTTACAAAACGACCACTACCCTCAGAAGTGTCTTTGTGACATTCAATACATCCATTTCCTATGTTAATACTCATGCAACCTCCATAAACAATCTACATAAAATCTATATGAACGATCACCAGTGTCATTTAGAGTGTCGATAGAATTTACATAATCATCACAATCTCGGCAGTATGTGTGATTTTCGCAACATTCAACAGAACAGTGTTTAATAAAACCTTCTGCTCCATTTTCATCTCTCCATTCTCTGAAGAGTAGATTTCCAGAGCCACATCTTTCACATATAAATAAACTCATGTAACCTCCTTCTTTATAAGTTTTTTTATTTTTTTTGGAAGATAAAAATTTAGAGGATACCCCCCAATATTCCGGGGGGCTTGGAGTACTCGTTAGAAAAGGATTCCATCGAGATTTTCTTCAAAAGGAGTGTAGCAATCCGGGCTTTGCCCAAGGTTGTTCCATTCCGAAATTGAAAAATTTTCCCAACCATTTAGTGAAAGTAAAAATTTCTCAAATTTTGGGTTCAGCTCTTCTTTCTCTGTTTCATCGAATAATGGCTCAAGACTATCAAGGTCTTTTTGAGACAGTAGTTTGCAAAGCGGAATAACTGATCCTTTTTCATCCGTTAGACACAAAATTAATTGGTAGTCATCACTGCCAGATTTAGCAATCATAAGTTTAGTTTCCTTATTTTGCTTTATCATCGCTGTTTTTTCAAACAGCTTTTGCATCCTAGATTTGGATTTAAGCATAATTACCTTTCTAATTAGGGTTGTCAAAGAACATTCTAAACAGATAACCAGACCTATTTCTGATTATCTTATTTCCTCCTTCCTAGGTGTTATAAACCATTCTTCATCATAGCGTAAGAAATTTTTCTCATCCCAAGAATAAATTTCAGAATAAATTTCAAACGTGTCTTTTGGTTTCTCACCCCCAAAATTGGGGAGTGAGCTTGCATCGTATAGGTATTGAGGATCAAATCCACCCTCAAAATTATGGTCAACACATTCCTGATCTATGGCATTTAATTCATCAGCTAGTTCTTGCAGATTAGTTGCGGTTAACTTTCTCATACTTTCTCCTTTTGTAAAAAGTTAATTGTCCTATATGCATTACCTAAAACTTTTTCTGTGCGTTTAACTTCTTCATCAGTTAATTGAACATCGTAATGACCTATGATGTCCCTAGTTTCGTGATTGAGTTGGTGTGCAACAGCCTGTGCTGTGTCCCAACTATCATATTTATAATCATCAGATAAAGTGGTTACTAAACTAACTCCATCTTTATCTCTCCATTTGTTTTTTGCTGGAATCCAAACCACTTCTGCGACTCTGTTATTCATTCTGCCTCCGTATGTTCCATTACTTTATCTAGCAAATCTATAAAATGTCTATCCATATACTCGTTGTATGCAAATACTCCATGTTTTTTACAATATATCTTAACTTCTCTAACTGCTCTTCTAATTGTTAAGTTTTTCTCTAATTTCTTTGAAATACGGTTTTTTGTTTCAGTATCCATATTATTCTTTATTTATAGGGGTGTAACTGTGATTATGGGGGGTGTTATTATGACCCCCCTTTGTTTTATGGGTTAAACGTGGAGGTATTGAGAGGTATTTTGAAAAATATGATTTGATAATACTCCTGCTTCTTCTTCCATCAAATTTTGTTCTTCGATAGAATATCTTTGTGCTGATTCAGTAAAAGATTCTACAAAATCAAACATCATTGGCTCTTTATAAGAACTTTGAAACATCTTTTTGCTTATAGGACATGTATCTCTAAGAGGTATATTTTTTATCATTTCAATAGACTTATGTAATGCATTTACTCTATCTAAATCGTTTTTATATGACTTTTTGGGGTGAAACCACATGCCACGTTTTTTATGATCTGGAAGGATTTTAAATGGCGCATTATTACTTATTAGAGTTAAAGGTGTATTTTTAAACGGAATACCAATTAATCTATCTATACGTTCTTGAATCATTATAAGCTGTAATGATGTTTTTTCCATCAATTGATTTAACTTATATTCTAAATCGTTCCCTACATGATAAGCTCGAGCATCAGATTTATTGTCTGTAATAGTCATTCCGTTTAAGCAAATGAGCCTATGAAGTCTTACTAAAGCTCCTATTACTGTATCACCCACCATGGATGATCTGAATTGTATGCCAGGTATTATTTTATCATCAGCCCTACCTTTTACATCAAATGAACTATTTTCTGAGCCAAAATTAATTCTTATTTTAGAACCAACTATATTTCCATCTATAAATTTATAATCAGAAGGAACTGTTTTATAAATATCTCCTAAGAAATTGTAGTTATCATAAGGAGTATATTTTGAACCGACTACTCCGATTATTGTGTTGTCTTGCACAACTAACTTTTTACTTTTTAAAAGAGAGTAATTGTCTTTTTCTGACATTATATCGTTAAAGAACCAAGAAGCAGAATCTTCTGTAGTAGTATGTATATTTAAAACTTTTGGTAATGATGGTGCTTCTATAGCTCTTCCAAGAGCTTCAATTCCATCTTGAGTAAATTCATAACCATTTATGTGTGAACCATGATCCATTTCAAGATTATCAATATCTTTAATAGGTATATATTCTGTATTTTTTGTAGCTGTATATGATAAAGCAGCATCAAAATTATCAAATTTAACTTGGGGTGTATTTTTTATATATAAAGTCATGTTTTCTCCTATTTAAAAAGTTTATTATTGTTTTTGTTATTACCAGAGCAACTTTTAAAAGTGATTTCTTTTTCTCCGTTTTTTAGTATTGCTTCTTTAATAACAACATTATCTACATAAAATCTATATGAACGATCACCATTCTCAAGCAAGCGGTGTGTTGTTTTATGTTTCAAAAAGTGGTGCGAATTTCTGGAGCTGGTACCGATTACAATTTCGCATTCTCCATGCTCCTTAATGCCATAACTTTTATTGCCTTTGCTTTTTCCGTTGTCGTTATATGCACAAGAGTTGATATTGCACCAAATAGGATATTGTTTCATATTACCTCTTATTATATTAAGGTTAAAAAGAAGCTGGCTTGAGTTCAATTAAATGTTTAACTGAGCATGAATGAATATGGTCGCCCTCTAAAAAATAGTCTATTTGCCCAAGGATTAATGCTTCTGCATCATACCAAGCCAAGACTGGTAATTTTTTATTACAATTAATACATTCTTGTTTGTTTACATCTATTGGATTTGTATTTTTCATATTATCTCATCATTTTTATTAAATTCATCACGAACAATATTTTCTATTTGTTCGCATGTTTGATCAGACCAAAAAACTTTTTCTTTGACTTTTTCTATGATTCTTTCTTTTTGTTCAACTAAAACAAAAGCTGAACTACCAAACAAATCCTCACAGATTAAATCAACATCTTCTTCAGTAATATTCATAGTTCCTGACATCATAACTCCTTCATAATTTGGGTTGTAATTTTCTGTTTTGTGCTTCGGTACTGGTTAGCACAGGACATCGTGCAGAACCACTTGTTATCTATTTTCTCGGGTGCTGTCAGGCTTAACGGTTGTCCGCACATCTGACATTTTTTCTCGCTTATCATAAACTTCTTTTAGAATATGTTTTATGTTGGTCTTAGATAAATAATCTAAACATTCTTTTTGTAAATCAGTTAAATCTTTAAATATGGTGGACATTAGTTTTTAGATTTGGGTTAAGTAATCATCATAATTTGGGTATAATTTAGGTTCTTCTTCTATTGTGTAAAAGGAAGGTGAGTCTCCTAATTCTTTTAATTCTGGTATTAGTACTTCTGCAACTTTCCCATTAGGAGAAGGTGGCAATATGGTTATTTTTTTTGTTAGTAAAAATTCTTCTGTTGCTTTTTTAATATCTAATCTTAGCTGTGCTTTATCTTCTTGTTTTTTCTTTCTTCCAAGTGAGAAAGTGTCGAATGGATGTGGCCCTTGTAAAATCTTTTTCCTGGGCTTAGGATTTTTTCGCCTTTTATCTCTTATAAAAATAAGTCTGCATTCTGCTCGGCAAAGGAATTGAGCTATGTTTCTTTGTTTAAAGTTTCTTCCGCATACTTTGCAGTCTACGAATGAACGTTTGTTTTTTTCTTTTTTCAAAATGGTATATCTCCTATATCTAAAGGTTTATCTGTTGGTGGTGACATGACTTGTTGATAAAGAATACTGTCTATTACTTTATCTCCATTGCACATACAGCATTTGCCTATAAAATCTATTGTTGTGTACTGATGTGCGACTATAATGTGTTGTTCGCATTTTCCTGTGCCGTTGCATTGCGGACATTTTTCAGTTGAGCAGGATATGTTCTTGATTTTTTTCATAGTTATTATTTGCCTCTATATTGTTAAGTTTGTATTTAATGCGATGTATTTGAATAAGCATAAACTCTTGATTATTTTGCGTATGATTTAAATAATGACTTAGAGTGTTTAATGCTTTATGAATAAGTTTTATTTCATTTTCGGTAAATTCGTCCATGTATTCCTTTTTTTAAAAATGATCTTCGGTACACCTTGTTTTTGTGAAAAAAAATTTAGTGATCTAAGGGCAACTTCCATGTCACCCTATAGATCGTTTGTTAAGTTATTTCTTTAACTTCCTTTCATTCATTTTGATGCAATCTAATATGTATTTTCTTGTTGCATCTTGTTCTTCAGACTTAATTTTATGCAATTTGAAGAATTTCATTTACTCCTTTTCCAAGCGTTAATTATTGGGAATACTGTTACTGAAAGTGGTGCAAAGAGTACTGCTTTACCAATACCAAGCAACATGGACTTAATGAATCTCCATATCGACTTTGCGTTGAACTTAGCCGTAGCTTGTTTAGCTTTTCTAGCCATTTCAGAATTAGCTACGTCTGAAATCATTCTATCTGCGTTGTATTCTTCCATCTTCCTCTCCTTATTTATTTTGTTTAGAAATCCAATGTCCTGCTACAAATGCAAGTAATATTGGGAGCAGTGGAACTACTGCAAAAGCTACTGCCACAGTTATTAGTGACAATAGCCAATTAGATTTTTTAATCGAACTTAAGTTCTTGCTCAGGTTCGAGTTCTGAGAACTCATAGGTATATTCTCTGTTTCTACTGTCTGAATATTTTTGCAATTTGAGTCTTTCGAGCGGATCAATTTCATGCATTCGCCCCCTCAATTTCAAAATTACCAGACTTGAACTGCTTTATCTTCTCAATCTGCTGAACCATTGAAGTCAAGTTCACTGCATAATTGTTAGAAGCATCATCGAATGTACTGATATATTCCTCCGTGGTAAATGTTGCGTTGCCTCTCGTGATGAATGAAGCAGTTAGACCAACATATCCATCCTTGACTTGATCTAAAAGGCGCATTACTTGAGCTTCAGAGAGTATTAATTTAACTCTCGAGTTACCGCTAGATGATTGGTCAATAAAGCCATGTGCAGGTTGCCTAACTACATCCTGCCCTTTGGGCTTATTATTATTTATGAGTGTTATTAGTTCAGATTTAGTCATTTTATTTAAATTTTCCATGATTGTTTCCTCTCGTTAATATTATGAACATCCCAACACCATGCTGAGACAACGTAGTGAATAGCCCAAACACTCAAACTATTCACCCAAAGTAAAAAGTATAGTTAAGTTAGCCAACATGTATCGAAGTGCGGAATTGACTTGACTAACTATTCTTGTGATACCTAATATAAGTTCATTGCTGATAAAGTTGATCAACTATAAAAATACATTAGGATTTGTCTATATCAGGCTGTTTAACCAATACAGACTTTATAGCTAATAGTTTCGCTTTATTAGTTAGGTTAACTGAATCTACGTTCCTAGCACTATCTCCACTTGGTGTAGGATTTATTAGCCGTTGTAGATTTAATTTCCTAGTGGCTTTATCTAGTTCTTCTGACCACAAATTAGTCTTATCTCCCATGAATCCCTCCTTGGAAAATGGGTTTACTTTATTTAGTGCAATCTCCTGATCTTAGTGCTTACGCCACGATTAGCCCAAACACCCAAATAAACTTATCCTTAGTAAAAACTAACTAGATGGGGGGGCTTCACAAATAAGACCTCCTATACCTCTATACTAGTCCCCTTCCTCTACACGAGGAAAAAATACATATGTTACTCTTACTATACAGAAATGCAAGATTAATAAGAAAAGTGTTGATATAGTTCCATAAGTGACTTATTTTGTAGTTTATGGATGAATATTTAGAAGGAATTGCTAGACAGAGATCGGACACACATAAGAGTCATGCATCACAGAGGATTTTATCAAACGAATATAATTTAATTGGTGTATATGGTGAATCTGCATTTGCAAGAATGTTTAATTTACCAATTGATGATTCTATAAAACCTTCTGGTGATAATGGGGTTGATTTTGTTTTAGGTTTAAATTTTACAGTTGATGTAAAGACTGCAAAGTTACCTTTTAATCTTTTATTAGAAGTTGGGAAGCCTTTAGCAGATATATATGTTTTAGCAGATTATAATGAGGGTAATACAAAGTTAATTGGTTGGGAGTGGGGTTTAAGATTAAGTCAAGCCCCAAGTAAAGATTTTGGTTATGGAGTTATTAATCATTATATACCTGCAAAAGATTTACGACCAATGAAGGAATTAATTTTAAGAGCAAGACCAGTTTTAATATGAGTCAAGATAAAGAGAAATTTATTAGTACATTTGTTGAAACAGGGGATTATCTTCATTCCATGAGGGAAGCAGGATATAAAGAGAAGAATGTTTATAAGTTAAAGTTGATGGGGCAGGAGCTTCTTCAGCAGAACAAAGATGAAGTTGATAAGCGTTTTCAGCAAAGATTAAGGCAAGGTGGTCCAAGGGCTTTAAATGTTATTCAAGGTCTTATGGACACATCAGAAAGTGATACAGTTAGGTTGAACAGTGCAAAGGAGATATTAGATCGTGGGGGTTATTCTGCGTATAACGATAATGAATCTGGAAAGACTATTGAGGAATTGAATGCACAGCTAGTTGCTTTAGTTGGTAATGATGGAGCAAAAATGTTAGTTGGAGCATTTAGGAGTAGAAAAACAATATCAGGACCAACTTTAAATTAGGAGACAAAATGCCACACGGAGAAGGAACATATGGTAGTCAAGTAGGTAGACCACCAAAGAAAGAGAAAGAAGAAGTAACTGAGGAAAAAGAAGAGAATACTAAAAGTAAACGTGTTTATGGTCGTAGTCTTTTGACAGAAAAATAATGGCAAAGAAAAAAACACTTAGGGAACTTAGCTTTGAGGACCTTGTAAAAAGAGGAAAGGAAACATCAAGAATAGAAAAAGCTTATAAGATGCCCTCTAGTCTTAAAAAGGAACCTGTTCCAAAAGAGAAAACTTTATATTTTACAGGGCCAAAAGAATTTGGGATTCCTGACCCACTAGCTAAGACATATCAACAAAAAAAGGATTTCGTTTACCCTTTAAGTGAAGGAGACTACAAATTTGTTGAGAAGCATTTTGTCCAAATTGTAAAAAGAGCCTACGAAAAATACGGCAAGAAAAACGTTAAAATTGCTCACCAAAACGATCCTTCTAATGAAGCATCACAATTTGTTGACAAGTTATCTAAGAAACACGGATTTAAACAAGAACCCCCTGCACCTGTAGAATCATTTGGTAAAGATGGTGCAAAAAAAAGAGATGCCTTAATACAAAAAGCAATTGATAGAGAAAGAATTATTCCTATTACATTTAGTAAAGAAGCAGATATTAAATTAGGTAAAAAAGATAAGAATTTATACAATAAAGCTCGTGAAGAATGGAATAAAATTACACAAGAGAAAGTAATAAATAAAAAAGGTAGGATAGTATCAAAATGGCGAAAAGCTTCTAAATATGGGAAAAATACACAAGAAAATACTGTAGCACAAGCATTTATAGATCAACGACAAGATTTAAGAAATAACCCTAAACAAGTACAAGCAACAGATGAAGTTTTAAAAGAAAAGCAGGAATTTACTAAGAAAAAATTTGGTAATGAATCAAATAGAATTAATACGCATTACCTTCGTGAAGAAGGGGTAATTCCAGAAGAAGGTAAAGTATTTAGAAAAGAAATAGACGATTATAGTGAAGAAGCTAAACCACGTAAAAAAGTTATAGTAAAAAAACCACGTATACCTTATAGGCGTGATTATTGGGCAAAAGTTCCGGGATTAGGGAAACCTTTAATTCAAAAGCTACCAGATGTAACAGATTTATCACAAAATAGAACATATGTAGAAAATTTTGACCAAGATATTGATGATGTTGCAAAACTCAGGAAAGGGAAACAACAAGGTGAAGCATTAATAAACTATTCAAAACAAGATATTACAAATAAAAGAAATGTTGCAAAAAATGCAGTAAGTAAAGGAACTCTTTTAACAAGTAAAAGAGGGCCTATTATAACACCAGAATTAGTATCTAAAATCAAAAAACCTAATACTGATAATCCGTTCACACGTTTTTTCTTAGATAAAGATAATGCTAATTTAGAATTTACTAAAGATGACAAGCTTACAAATATTAGAGCAAAAAGTATCAAAGATTTTACTGATAATTCAATGGATATTGACTCACCAGAGGATAAAACTAAATCTCGTTCTGGCTATGAAACTCATAAAAAAAGTCATTTAGAACGTATAGAATTAGAAGATAAAAAAGATATGGAAAATCTTGAGAAAACGGTTCAAAGACATAAAAGATCGTATGTTTTATCTCAATCTGAAGCTGTTGCACCTCTTGTTAGAAAAAGACACCAGTCAATTATTACAAATTTGAATAATGAGTTCCCTGATTCATTAGCAATGGATGCATTGTCCAATAAACCGGGAGAAGGGGTTACCCAAACTAAAAGTGTAAGATCAGCAACTACATATGATGACACAATAAAAGATGTACCTATCCCAAGAAAAAATATTAAAGTTAAAAATATTGAAATAAAAAGTCAAATTGCAGAAGGACCAAAAGTCATAGGATATAATATACCAAAATTAAAGATTACAAGACAAAATAAAACAGGTCTTGTTACTTCTAAAGCAAGATCATCAATATTAACATCAGGTACAGAACCTAAAACACTTTCTAAATTTCCTTTAACAGATGAACAATTAAATAAAAGTTTAACTTCTAAAAAGAAAATTGAAGAAACTAAAACCCCAATTAGTGTTAGGAATAAAAATAAAAATATCCGCAAAACTTTAAACCCAACAAAATTTATGGGTGGGTTTGTATTAGGTGGTTTGATTTCAGGTATGTTTGCTAAAAAGAATTTACAAGCAAAAGGCATCAAGAAACCTACTACAAAACAATTAGCACAAGAAACAACATCCTCATTTATTGGCTTTCCTAGAATTTTTGGAGGAGTTGGAGAAGATAAAGGTTATTTGCAGAATGTTAGTTTAATGAAAAAAGGTGTGTCTGGTAAAAGACGATCAAATAATGCTCCAATTAAAGGTGCAGGGGGAGATGATACACCATATGCATCATTAAAAAGATTTTTTAGTCCTTCTCGGAAAAATGTTTTTAAAAATAGAACAAGAAATTAAATGACAAATTCTGCTGAAAAAGCAATACAACTTGCAGAGCAGATTACAGAATTATACGAAACAAATCGCTTAAGTGAGTATGAGCCATATGAGTATCAGAAACGCTTCCACAGCGCAAAAGATATGGGAGGTAAGTTAGCTCGTCAAAGACTTTTAATGGCCGCTAACAAGACAGGAAAGACCTTCTGCGGTGCAACGGAGATGGCATATCACTTAACTGGTCGCTATCCTAAATGGTGGAACGGAGCAACATTTAATAGACCAATTATAGCGTGGTCAGCAGGAAATACTACAGGTAATACAAGAGATATTGTTCAGACAGAATTATTAGGAGAAGCAGGAGATGAAGAAGATTTTGGTAAAGGCGCAATTCCAAAACAATATATAGTTGGAACACCGCAAAGATTACCGGGAGTACCAAATGCATTCCAGTCTTTAAAAGTAAGACATGTTTCTGGAAAAAACTCAAAGCTCACGTTTAAGAGTTATGAGCAAGGAAAAATGCAATGGATGGGTAAAGCTGTCGATGTTATTTGGTTAGATGAAGAACCTCCGCAAGATATTTATTCTCAGGCACTTCGTGCTTCTTTAAAAAGTGGTGGAATTGTGTATATGACTTTTACACCTGAGTCTGGAATGACAGAAGTTGTTACACAGTTTATGACAAGACTAGG
>VTLG01001602.1_pt1 | contig 10340 bp, 6 predicted proteins | sample 4694571 | NCBI WGS metagenome assembly VTLG01 (sample SAMN12604809, study PRJNA352737) | marine metagenome | biome: ENVO:00000447; feature: ENVO:00000209|ENVO:00000569|ENVO:01000036; material: ENVO:00002151; isolation source: viral sequences binned using virsorter ... | reverse complement strand
CACCATATCCTTTGAATGTTTCTTCAATTGAGCAGAAAAATGATGGTGAAATTAATGAGCTAAGTGTTACATTATTTAACTTTGAAAATACAATTAGTGCGTTAATTGAAGACCCTTTCCTTGCTGGTAATAACAAACATAATTCAGCGATGGCAGTTGTAAATGGTGAGTATGTTAATGGAATTGATCCTAGAAGTATAAATGCCATCCCAGGAGATTTAGGAGATCCTCACGCAACAGATTTATCAAATACATCTAATTTAGCAGCTAATATTTTACAAACTTTACGAAACGTTCAAGTAAGTGGGGCTAATGTTTATAATTTTAGTTCTAGTGTCGTAGGCAATTATGGAAAAGAGAATGCTGCATGGACTAGAGATGAGGTGATTAGTGCAGATGGTGCAGGCGTAGCTAACTGGGATGAGAAAAAACTAGATTCTCGCGACTTGTTAGGCGGGGTAGTTGAGATAAAATCAACCTTCGCTAATTTCTTAGACTTTTGGCCAGAGTATTCTACAGTTAAATCAAAGTTAGGTAATGCCTTTGAGATGACGACAACTATGCCTTATCGAATAGGTGATAAGGTAAAAAGTTCAAAAGGTGATACTGAAGCTACTATTCAAGGTATTGAGGAGAATAGATTTTTATTTTTAAGTAATGATCTTTCAGAAGGGACAACCATCGGAGATCCTGTTTATATAATTAATGTAGATGCTGATCCCGATTCTTTTTTAGAAGACGTGTTTAAGATCGAAACATTAGATTCTCTCAATGATTTGGTTGCTGAATTTACCTTAACTTCTTGGTTGCAGTATTTTAGATTTGTAGTACCAAAAAGAAAATATTACAAAAATACTTGTCAATGGGAGTATAAAGGTGCAGAGTGTCAGTATCCCGGACCAGGAGAGCTTCCGATTCCTGGCACTGATTTAAAAAGTAATGCAAACCCAATAAAAGCAGATAATACCCCTGGCTCCGTAGCTCAAGATGATGTGTGTGGTAAAAGTTTATTATCTTGTCAAGTGCGCAACAATGACGTGCATTTTGGAGCTTTTCCAGCAACAGGTAGGACAATTCCTAGACAGTAATGATTAAAGGTTGCATTTTACCTTGGATACATTTACATGGTGATGTAAAAGGTAATTACCATTTATGTTGCCATATACCCCCGAGTTCTAATCCTATAGGTAATCACACGGAGCCTATTTCAACTATTTTTAATAATGATGCCTATAAAGAAGTTAGAAAACTTTTTTTATCAGGTAAAGCACCCGATGTGTGTAAAAAAGCGTGTTATGATGTTGAAGCTTTAGGGGGAGAATCTAATAGGCAACAAGTTAATAAACGTTTTGGAAAGTTTGCAAAATTACAAGATTACACTAACAAGGAAGGATCAGTTAGTAATAATCCAATTTATCTTGATATAAGATTTGGTAATAAATGCAATTTTAAGTGTCGCATTTGTGGTCCTTTTGCATCTTCTGCTTGGTTTAAAGACGTTAAAAAAGTTACTAAATTTAATAATCATCCTTTCCAACTTGAGGATTATTATACAGAATCCCCTGATTTTTGGAATTACTTAAATAAAATTAAAGATTCTGTACGGCATTTTTATTTTGCAGGAGGCGAACCATTATTAATGGACGGTCATTATAAACTTTTAGACTGGTTGATCAAAAATAATAAAACTGATGTTGAATTAACTTATAATACAAATTTAAGTACATTGACGTATAAAAGCTATGATATTTTTAATATGTGGCAAGAATTTGATAGTGTAAAATTGTGGCCCAGTGTTGATGGATATAAAGATCATTGTCGCTATGGTCGAACTAATTTTGACTGGAATACTTTTGAAAAAAACTTAATTAAAGTAAAAAAGTATGTGGATACTGTAAGTTCTACCGTATCTATTTATAGTATTTTAACGACCCCAGAATTGATTATATATTTTAAAAATTTAAACATTTCTACATATTTAAATACGCTTGATAATCCAACTTTTATGGACATAAGATTGTTACCAAAAAACATAAAGATTAAAATAACTAAAAAATTTAATTTATTAAAAAGAAAAATGCCTTTAAATGAAGATGAAATTATTAACATTGATAGTAATGTTAAATATCTAAATAATAACATAGAAAATAAAGAATTTCTTTTAAAACAATTTAAACAGTTTAATTCAGAAGTAGATCAAATTAATAAAACTTCTTTTACTAAAACTTACCCAGAGTTAGCAGAATGGTACGAGACAATATAATTAAATATATAGGTGTTCCTCATTCATACGAAGGAATTAATTGCCTTACAATAATACACGATTTCTATAAAAATGAATTAAACATCGATTGTATTGCAGATTTGATTCCGAAAGATATTGACGAAGCAGGTAGGCGATGGGTTAGTAAAATTACTCTCCCTCAAATAGAAGAATGGGCATTAATACATGGTACAAAAGTAAACTTGACAGATGCACAAGATTTTGATGTAATTGTATTTAAGTCGCCAAAATATGAAAGACCAATACATTTTGGTATGTTCTTAAAACCATGTCACATGTTACATCTTGAGGAGGGGAGAACATCAAGATATGAAACAATTACAACTGAGTGGGCAAAGTGCTTCCATGCAATCTATCGACATCACTCCTTGGTACAGTAAATATTTAAATTTTCCTTACAGACATTTAGGTAACAATACTGAAACAGGTATTGATTGCTTTAATCTTTGTAGACTAGTTTACAAGGAAGAATTAGGTATTGATATTCCTTATGATACTGCATATTGGTGTAATATTGTAGATGAGGATTGGTATAACAAAACTCAAGAAAGGCCTTTTGACAAGGGTGGTACTGAAGCGTTTGGGTGGCAAAAAGTAAAAGATTTAGAAAAATTTAATGTAATTACAATGTCTATTGGGTCTACTAACGTGACTAATCATTGCGCCCTCTACATAGGTGAAAATAAAATGTTACAGACAATGATTAATCATAAAAGTTGGATAGCCCCTTATGGTAGATGGTACAAAAATTATACTGTGGGGATATATAAATGGATTGGTATGCCAAACTAATTGAAGATATGAATAATCATGCGTTACGTGATTATCCGTTGGAAGCTTGTGGAGTCATCTTAAAAGATTTTACTTATATACCGTGTAAAAATTTAAGTGATTACCCAAAAGATACTTTTATTCTTGATCCTGCTATATTTGTTAAGCAGGACGAAAACATATGGGGAATTTTTCATTCCCATCCAGGCAGTGATCAGCCAATACCAAGTCAAGACGATAAAATAAGTGCTGCATTTCAAGAGTATAAATTTTTAGTTGGCTTCAATATGAAATTTTTTATATACTGGATGGATAGTAAAATCGACGCCTTAAAATTTGAGCCGTTTGAGGAGAAACACTGCGTTGTTAACAATTAAACCTGTGGGGTCTATGAAATCATTTTTTGCTGAAAATGAATACACAATTGATGTAAAAAATTGCTTAGATGTTATTTTTTGGCTTCAAGCCATGCATCCACGATTAGCTCTTTTTATGAAACATGCACAGTCATTTGGAACTTTTGAGGATTTTTGTTTTTTAGATAAAAAGGGTAATATAATTGATCCACAGCTCTTTCCATATTATAAATTTAAAGAGGATGATGTAATTTACATCGCTCCTGTTATTGTTGGCGCAGGTGGTAAGACGGGCACAATTATTTTGATCGCTGCTCTCATTGCAGTGGCATTCCTTGCTCCTCAATTCTTACCGCAGATGATTCAAATTGGAGGCACAGCTTTGCCTGGTGCTATGACTATGACCATGGGGACCACAGCTATGGCTGGAGGTCTTTCCGTCTCTATTGGAACTATAATAAGTAATATAGCAATTAGTATGGCCCTAAGCTTAGTTCAGAGTCTTTTTGTAGCAAAACCAGATGTTCAAAGAACAAATAATGTTAGAGATTCAGGAACTCGCTCTGAAAACAGTATGTTTGGGGCTTTGAATAATACAACAAAACCAGATTCTCCAGTCGCCCTTAATTATGGAACTATGAGAGTTGCAGGTCAATTTTTAAGTGGTTATATAGTGAGTCAACAACACGCTCAAAATGATTCTCCAACTGTGGCATCTATTTTTAACGCTAATCAAAGCCCTCTTTCGGCAGAAGCTGAGGAGGCTGCTTGATGTTAATAACACTAAAACCTCACTCAACGTTTAAAGAGTTTTTTTCAGAGAAAGAGTATAAAGTAGAAGTTAATTCTTATTATGATCTTGAGTTTTATTTACAAGGCGCTCATCCTCGTTTTAAACACTACATATCTAAAATTAAACAGGGTGAATCTCAAGAGTCATTTACCTATGTTACTGAAGATTTTAAGGTAATTAAAAGAGATGAGTATACCCTAAAAAAACCAAAAGAGGGTAGTGTGGTATATATCTCTCCGGTAGTTTTCGGTGGCGGCGGTAGACGTGGAACTTTAATTGCAGCTGTTGCTTTAGCTGTTGTAGGAGGATATGCGATGGGTGGTGGCTTTACTCCAGATGGGTTTACTTTTGCGAAACTTGGCGCTAATTTTGGAGCCACTGTCCCAGATACAGGTACTTTTTTAGGTAATTTAGGGGCAAGATTACCTTCAATGATGCTAAGTATTGCAGGCAACTTAGCTCTTAGCTTTATTCAAAGTTTATTTGTCTCTAGACCAAAAGGAAAAGACGTTGAGGTATCTAAAGATTCTGGAACTCGACAAGAAAATAATATGTTTGGTTCTTTACAAAATACAACGCAATCAGGTACTCCCGTTGCGTTAAACTATGGTAATATGAGAGTTGGTGGACAATTTTTAAGCGGATATATTTTAAGTCAACAACACGCACAAAATGATTCTCCTAGTATCGCATCAATCTTTAATGCTAATGAATCACCTTTGTCGTCTGAAGCGAGGGCAGAAGAATAATGGCTTTAAGAAACTACACAATATATGATGGACAAAAAATTCCTCATGTACGAGGATCAAAAGGATGTTTTGTAGGTGGAACACAAATATCTATGGCGGATGGGTCAAAAAAAGCTATTGAGGATATTCAACTTGGTGATTTAGTTTTAGCGTTTAATAAGAATGGTGATCTTGGTCCTGCAAGTGTGACAGAGACATTTAAACATGAAAACGATCAATTTATTAAATTAATTCATTGGAACGGCTCTCTTACTCTTACTCCAAATCACTGGGTTCTTTTAGAAGATGGGTTATTTTTAGAGGCGGGAAAATTAATCGCTGGAGAAGATCAACTTGTCACAGAAGATGGAAAAATTTCTCCGATAGATGAGATTTGCCCTGCTCCTTCTGCCACCAGCTACAATTTTACTGTAGCAACTCAGCACACGTATATAGCAGATGACATACGAGTCCACAATAAAGGTGGTGGTGGCAAAGGTGGTGGAAGTCGTGGCGGAGGTGCTGTAGAAGACCCAAACGATAAATTTTCAACTGACATAATGTTTACTACGATTGGTTTTGGTGAAGGACCTGTTTATCGTATTAACCCAAATGGTCCACAAGATATTGAGATTCAGGATGGTAATATTGATGATTTAATTAATCTTGATGGTGACGGTGGCGAAAATACAGTTTTATTTAAAACCCTAACAAATACTGGAACTGTTACTCAACCTGCATTACGAGTTTTTGGTGAAGAGATAGCAACACCTCAAAACTTTACTTCTCCTGTTACTCTTAAAAAAGGTAATGTTGGAGGTATCCCAGAATCAAAAGTTGAACTTCAAGATACGAGCGCTCAAGCGTGGGACGCACTAAGATTTGCATTTGAATTGCACGGGCTAATCAATCAAGATAATCAAGGTAATATCCGTGGTCATTCTGCTGAACTTACAATTGACGTATTTGACAGAACTGGTACAACTCAAATTTTAGAAGACGGTGAACCTCATGTTGAGTCCATAAGCGGTAAAACTAATACTATATTTAGGTTTGATGTAACTATATTAATTCCCGAACAACATAGATCAGATGATGGTTATAAGTTTACTATTAAGAAAACATCTGATGATAGTGATTCTTCAAAGATTCATGACGAAATTAAAATTAAAGGGTGGACTGAGATTGAATTTAAACGACAAGCATATCCAAGAACTGCTCACATTGGATACGCTATTAAAGCTCATTCAGAACACGTTGGTGGAGTGCCTAACTTTACCTCTATGGTTAAAGGATTGCTTGTAAAAGTTCCCTCTAATTATAATCAACCAGTTTTAGAAAGTGGAGAGATAGACTGGAGAGAACTTGAGGTAGTTGATGGAGGCTCAACAGGTAATTCTTATCAAGAAAATGGATATTCATTACAATTTAGTGGTCCAGAGACAAAACTTACCGGAAGTAATCCTCAACTTTATGTAGGCACTTGGGATGGCACTTTTGTTTATAATTGGACTCAAAACCCTGTTTGGATCGTTTATGATATTCTAACAAACACAACATATGGTCTTGGCGTCCCTGAAGATGTTATAGATAAATTTAAATTCTTCCAAGTTGCTCAATATTGTGACGCTTGTAATGCTTTAACAGGAAAGTTTGAAGGCGTCTCTGCATTAGCCGATGGCACTTTTAGACATAAACCAAGAGATCAATTTACTACTGTTAGAGAGAATCAATTTGGTTTAATTGATTCAATAAAAATTGTAGAGCGTAGATTTATCTGTGACATTACTATCTCTGACCAAGGTCAAGTAATGGATATTTTAAATCAGATTACCTCTATTTTTAGAGGTGCTTTGGTTTATAATATGGGTAAGTTAACTCTTGCCGTTGACATGCCAGATGAATTGCCAGTTGCAATGTTTAATGAGACTAATATTAAGCAAAATAGTTTTCAAATTTCTGGTATTAAAGAAAGTGATATTATAACCGCAGTTGATTGTAGTTATATTGAACCTACTAATCACTATAAGCGTGAAACTGTCAGGATTGACACTGTTGATAGAAATGACGGAAGAGATAGAAGTGCTTTAGAAAATTTATCTACTCTTGACTTAATTGGTGTGACTCGTAGAAGCCAAGCATTAAGGTATGCTCAATATCACATTGCTGCATCAAGATATTTACGTCGTCGTGTTGAGTTTATTACAAGTATTGAGGCAATTAATATTGCCCCTGGTGATGTTATCTCTGTATCACAAAAACAAGGAGGGTTTGGATTAGGCTTCGGTGGAAGAATTAGACAAATTTCTAATCTTGCCCTCGGTGGTAATGCGCACACTTCAAATGTTTACTTTGAATACTTTACTGAGCCAACTATACCAAGCACATTTTTTACGGCTAATACCGATCCACTTGCTATGAGAATTTATAAAACAACTTCTGATAGAATTGATTTATATTTACTAAGTAATACTGCGTTTAGTCTAACGACCACACAAACTTCGAAAGAAGCAACCTCAAATAGTTCAATAACTTCAAATGCAAATGTTAATTTTGGTATTGATGCAGCAGATGTTAAAGTTACTCATCACTTTAATGTTGTAACAAAATCATTTGACGTTTTTTCGCAATTTCATGCAAATAGTTTACCAGAAAAAGGTGATATTTGGATGGTGGGTGAGATGGTAAATCCCGGCACACCAGGGTTAGCTGAATCATCTGATGTGTATACTAACAAAGCGGGAAAGCTTTTTAAGGTTACAGGACTAAACAGAACAGAAGAACACGAAGTCCAAATTGAAGCAATAGAATATGTTTCAAATGTCTTCGTTGATTCTGATGAATTTATTGATTACACTCCTACTGCTTATACTGATATATTATCTCCATTTACTCCTCCTCCTGCTCCTGATTTTCAATTATTGCCTGTTCCAAGAAGAACGTCAGACGGTAGTGTAGTAATTGATGTCGCTGTTGATGCATTTACTGATAGGACGGACTATCCTCTCAGTGTAAGCACAGATTACTTTGTGTCTTTACCTGATGTAACTCAAAAAGTAACTAATTTAACATCTACTGTTGGTATTCACCCACCCACTTTTAAGCTTGGAAACTCCGCTGGTTTAGCAGATTCGTTGAACCCCGCTGTCTTAAGTGGCAAAAATGGATTTAGTGGTACTCTTGGTGAGCTGCGTTTATTATGTAATGCAGTTAGTGAAACTGGGGGTGCATCAGAATTTATTGAATTTACCCTTGAAGGTTTGAATGCGGCTTTTGATTTTAATTTTCATAAACACATTTTAAATGTTAATGATGATACCTCAACTTTCCAAGGTCTTAAAGGAATAGATCAAATCTCTTTTCCTGCTTTAGAAAAAGCTAATACAGGTGCTCCTCTTGGTTTTGTGGGACATAATCCTCAAACTGTTGATTTTTCTGCGGCTATTTTAGGATTTAATAGTAATGGAACTACTTCAAATGCATCTTTAACTTCCATTGATGGTTCTGCTAAGAAAAATAGACTTATCATATCTAATCCAACTTCTACAGGTAGTACAAGTCGACTATTTTCAAAAATACCATCAGCTCCTTTTTATGTCTCTCTAAATCAACTTTTAGACTCAAGATTTTATGCTAATAATAGTTTTTATGTGTCAGGAACATCCTTTCAATATTCACGAAATAATACGGTTACACTAATTAATCCAGTTGGAACTGATGCTTCTGCGGCTAAAACCTCTCATGTCGAACCTATAGAAATTGTACCAAGAGATAAAGGATTTATTACAGCGTTTGTTGATGGCATTGAAATTTCTGCGTCAGATTTTAATTTACATACAGGAGAGTTTCCAGCAAATGTAGAATTTGTTTCTCTTACATCTGAAGCCACTACGGTGAGAGTTGTGGTAGATCACTATACTGTCCCAACTATTGAAGTCGGAGATAATGTTCAATTTACTGTAGGTAATGTTTTCCCTGTAATTGCTACAAGTTACAGCCCTGCACAGGTAACTAACGCTTTTACTAGTAATGCAGGTATGACTGCTAATAATATTTATACGATTACAACAGGTGGTGACTCTCCAAAAGCTAATGTAGGTGGAAGAACTTTTATTAATATCTCTACTGATGTTACTGCTTCAATAGGTAATGTGAGCGGTGACTCTTTTACCCTAGATTATGACCCCTTTACATATCCAGGAAATTTTCATCTTGCAAACAATGGTGTATATGATTTATCTCTAGGAAGTGACTTCGATCAAATTTTCTTAACAGAAGACAGAACTATACCAAATGTTAGAGTAGGTCCTATCTCTGTCAAAGCCAGAAATAGAAACTTTCAGGGTAGAACAAGTCCGTTTACTGTCAGAACTATAATAATTGAAGAAATTCCAATTAGAAAAGTAACTGGGTTAACAATTTCAGAAAGTTTATTTATTGATAGAAACCAAGGAGTTTCTGTTAGAGCGACTATTGCTTTTGATCATATTACTGGGCAAGAAGTAACTGACTATGAAATTTCTTATAAACTTACAGGTGAATCTCCTGATTTAACTACATTTAATACAGTAAAAGTTGCTGCAACAGGTGTTGATGATGATGGTAAGGTTAGATTTACCATTAATAACATAGATCGTGGTTCAAGTTCTGGCGTCAATACTTTAGTAGTTAGAATTACTCCTCTAAATAAAGAAATAAGAGGTGTGACAGCTGAAAAATCACAATTGATTCTTGGTAAAACAGCTAAACCTAATAATATATTTAATTTATCCGCAGGTCAAAGCACTGATCAGGTAACTCTTTTCTGGCAATATCCAGATCCCATTGATCTTGATTTACAAGATGTGGTAATTCGTAGGAGGGCAGGAGAAGTTTCAAATACTATTTCTAACTTTAACATCGCCGCCCCATTAGTTACTGTATCTGCAGGTGTTAACCGAAAATCTGTTCCTATTGATACTTTTGGTGAATTTACCTATTTAGCGAGATCAAGAGACACTAGTGGAAACTTTAGTGAAGATGTAAAAGCCTTTACTTTTACAACTGTAGCACCTCCTGGAGAGACTCCTCTTTTTGCTTTTAATGAAGATTCTCCCTCTGTTAATTTTGCTGGTATCACAAATACTAACACAGGAGAGGCAAATTATCCTTCTTTTAATACCTCTAACTCGGGAGGACTCACGTTTGCTACTGTTCCTGGAACTTCTGCCCCAAGTAGTATAGTTGATAACTCAAACGGTTCAAGCTCTGGTTTCTCAGCTGTATCTGACGTAGACGATTTATTTGTTTCAGGTGCTTCTGCTCAGTATGTAACACAAATTAGAGACATGCAGACATCTGATTTTTATAGAGTAGAATTGGATTTTCAAGGATCGCAGGACGTTAAAACTACTTATAATGATTTGCGT
>VTLG01006826.1_pt1 | contig 10343 bp, 10 predicted proteins | sample 4694571 | NCBI WGS metagenome assembly VTLG01 (sample SAMN12604809, study PRJNA352737) | marine metagenome | biome: ENVO:00000447; feature: ENVO:00000209|ENVO:00000569|ENVO:01000036; material: ENVO:00002151; isolation source: viral sequences binned using virsorter ... | reverse complement strand
GTAGGAGGACCACAGAATAAAGGACCAACATTACAATCATTCTCAAAGACATCAGAGAAGTCTGCATTCTTTACAATACCATCAATAGAACTACCTATATTTTTAATGCCATTAAAAGCACTCTTCATTGAATCAGCAGCTGCCTTTGCTTTACCAAAGATACCCTGCAAATCTAAAGTTGCTCTGATTGTAGGACCATCTGTAGGATTCCAGTCCTTTACATCACTACAGTTAGGATCTTCATCACAAGAAAGAAATGAGAGTGAGTTAGTAGCAAAACCCATTACATCATCAAGAGCATCAGTAGCTTGACCCATACCAGCAAGAAGACCTTTAATAGGACCCATCACTGCATCTACTGCTCCATCTATAAGACCAGTAATCTTTCCTAATAATGATCCAACAAAACTATTGATAAGACATTCAGCAGCATTAATAACTTTGTCTATCATCTGCTTTAAAAATCCTCCTACCATTCCAGTAAGATTTTTCATTATATTTTTAAAGGCACACGACAATTCATCATTAGCTGCCTCTACCTTTTCTTTTAATAAAGGTAACTCAGTAGGAAAAACATTATTATAGGTATTACTTAAAGTATCATTAACTTTCTTTATTGCATTCTCCTGTATACCTTGAGTTATTTTCTTAACATCAGCTGAAATATCTTTAATAGCATTATCAGTTATCTTATCAATTTCTGCTTCTACATTATCAATCTTAGTAGATACTTTAGTCATCCAATCAGTCTTAGTCTTTTTTATCCTCTGTATCTCTGCTATCATATTCTGTGCTTTAGTTTGAATAGCACCTATAGGAGCTCTCTCACATTTACTTTCCTTTGCAACTGTTAATGGTGTCTCTTCATTCTTCTTTTGCTCCAATGATGCTCCTTCATCTCTATTAGCTTGACCAACATTAGTTTCTATTACTTTTTTATTATTTGTCTCAGAAACCTCAACATCTTCTGCTACTCCCTTTGCTTCTTCCTCAACAGTTGGTAAAGCATATTGTGGTACTTGATCCTTAGTAGTGTAACCACTAAAAGGTAAGAACCCAGTATCAGGTATGTTCTTCATCACTGCAGTGTACTGGTTATAACCAAGCACACCTACGATTACAGGTTGTTGCCCATCCTCACCATCTAAAAAGAATCCCTGAACAAAATCACCTTGCCTTAAATTAGGAGTGCCTTGCCCACCACCAGATACTCCAGCAGTTACAGGAAGTAATACAGATGCCCAAGGAAGATCCTCATCAGGAAGCTCTGTAGGAGAAGCAGTATGATATCCCATGATTCTGACTTTATATCTAAAGCCAAATCCCTTTTGATCTTCTGTAGTTTCAGTAGGATGTCCTCCAAAATTTCCAGCCCACTGAGTTTGATCGACTATCTGACCAATCCACCAGATATATCCATCTCTTCCAAGGAAATGAGTTTTAAATAAAGGTTGTTCTAACATTAATCGTCGTACACTCTACACTCTAATGAGTCTGGATGATTATCACAATACACTTCTAAGTGCTGATCCTCATGACGTGTGTGCCAATCATTAATCTTACCATCATTAGGTACTACTTCCTCTTCAGTATGATCATGGAATGCATCATTATGCATCTCCAAATCTGCCTCAGTATATTCAATCATACCATGATTGACATGTTCTTTATGATCCTTAGGATCAATGTAAACTTCATGCTCTAGATCGTGATCAGGTGTTTTAGTGGTCATAGTTTCAATCCGATTTAAAAGGTTTTCTTCCAAAGCTATCTCTCACAAGAGTTAAACTAGTTTCAGTTTTTCTTGGGGTGAGATTGTGACATAGGCTTGATATCATATATAGTCCTCCACTTTCCTTATTCACTGGTGTGTTAGGATCAGTAGTTAATTCAGGGAACTCACAGTAAATCATATCACCAGCACGAAGGGTAAAATCTCCTGCTATTTTAATATTTATTTTGATAGAGAACAATTGATTGTATCTCATTAACGATTGTACCATAGTTTGTCCTGCATCATAAGTAGGATCAAAAGGACTATCCTTCCATTTTTCTAATTGCTCTTTAATATCTTTACCAGAAGGAAGACTACCTACATCCAACACTCTAGTCATTAATCTAGAAACTGGCAACCTAAATTCATCAGCAACAGAATCAATATCATCACTACCTGCAGTTACAATCTTATCTTTACTTCCAGCACCCTCCTTTGCACTAGAACCTCCTGTTCCATCTACACTAAAAGGTCTTACCTTATAATTAAATGCATAGAAATCAAAGAACATTGTTCTATTAGAATAGACACCCATAGATAAATTATTTTGCAAATCAATATCTCTATCCAACTTATAATTTATTATTTTACCTTTATACTCTCCAGACTTAGGGTTGTCCGCTGTATTAGTAAAAATATAATTACCTTTACTTTCCTGACTTAACAAAGAATCTATTGCTTTAAATTTATATCCATCATATGTTTCAAAGAAAAAATAACCTGCTGCTCCTCCTATCTTACCTGCCTCTGCTGGAATAGATTTAGATGCTAACCAAGTACAAACATAAAATGGTTTCCTATCATTACCTATAAAATTATATTCAATAGCAGTCTCATCAATATCAACTTCCTTCTGAGTTTTAAGACCAGCCTCAGCTGATGTAGCTTCAGTAAGTATCTTCTTTACATTCTCCGATATCTTACCATCATATCTTTTAACTACTCTACATTGTTCATTAGCAAGTCTCTCTCTAGAAGTAAAGTCTAAAGCATAAACATCCTTTTGAGTGCCAGTAATAACATTCCTTACCCTATTAACATATAATTTATTATCATCTTTAAATGTTAATTTATTACCCTCATGATCTTCAATAATAATATGAGATGCATTACCTCCTCTAATAGGAAGACCATCTAACATACCCCTATTACCAAAAGATTTCTTATCACTCTCTCCTGTCTCTGCAATCACAACAGTTAAATTTACAGATGGAGATAATACATTCTCATAATATTTAATATCAGTAACAGCAGGAGAAGCATCTATAGACTCGCCTCCATCCTTAGCTTGAAAGATTTCAAACTGTCTTATAGTTCCTGCTCTATTAGCTTGTTTATTTGCCATTAAAATAAAGCTTTTTGAATGACTGCATTAACATACCTATTTAAGGTATCTTTAGGGGTAGGTCCCACAGGGACAGCAATAGTTTTACCACCACCTCCACCACCAGATTGAGGAGTAGATGTTGGTACACGAATTATAATTGTTGATCCAGATGGATCTTCATAATCAGTCTGCTCCTTAATAGTAGTAAGAGTCTTCTCCATCTTCTCCACCATTACTGGAGGTAGATGTTCAGAAAGACTAGCGAACTTTGATCTAGGGTCTACTTCTGTTGTCCTATCTCTAAAAGGAAGAGCTAACAAGTTACCAATATCTTTTCCTCTTTTTCCAAGAGATTTATTCGTTGCCTTATCAGTAATTGCATTAGTGCCACCACCTCCACCACCAAGACCAGGAAGTTCTCCCATCTCCATTAAATTCACTACATTCATAGGACCACCAATCTTTTTAACTATAGGAGCAGGAATAATAACCTCACCTTTATGAACTATAGCTGGTCCTGTTTCAGGAACAGGAACTGCTCCCTCCTCATACTGTTTTAATTTTTCAGGATCTACCTTTATTTCAGCTGATTTCACTTCTTCTAAATTAGATTTAAAATCATCTAATTTAGTTTTTATATCACTACCATCTATTTTTTCAATTACTTTTCCCTCTCCTTTCCCATCTTCACTAGATTCCTTATCATCATCTGGAGAAACATTAGTATCTAAACCACCTTCCTTTGCTATGTCAGCAAATTCTTTTCTTTCATAATCTTTAACACCATCAACTGCCTTTCCAAACTCTTTTTCTACCCCCTCTCCAGCAGATTTTAATTTATTTAAATCTTCAGATAACTTATCAGTTTCTTTGCCTATCTCTTTATTATCCTTACTCGACTTCATCAACTCGGAACCCATCTCAGTCCACTGCGCAACCACCCATTTCAACCCTTCAATTAAAGGTGTTATTACTGGCTCCATAAACTTCCATATATCCTTAACAACATTAACAACTTTATCAATCTTTTCTTTTATTTTTTCCCAGTTCTCTTTGATAGCAACAACTAATGCTCCAAGGAAAGTCATCAACAAAAACTTTTGCAATCTTTCCCACCATCCTTTAGCACCATCTACAGCACTTTTTGCCATATTCTTTCCAGTTGTCTTCATCTTCTCAAGAAGACCTTCTCTCTTACCTTTCTTTTCTTTATCATCTTGAACCCTCATCTTTCTAGATTTATTCAACATCAACTTCCTTCTCTTCTTAAGAGTCTTCATAATATCTTTAAGAGAACTACTAATTCTATCTAAAGGAGATTTAGATTTACCTCCACTAGATTGTTGAGTAGAAGAATCTTGTCCACCACCATCTCCTCCCAACAAAGGACCAGAAAGAATTGTAGATTTTTTTCTGACTGTTATAGAACTAGAATCATCCTTTTCTTTCTTAGCTTCCATCATCTTCTCAGCAATCTTCTTCCCTTTACCCTTCACCTTCTTTTTAATCGCGCCAGTAGCAGCCTTCTTAGCAGCTCCCGTAGCAGCCTTCTTAGCAGCTCCTGTAGTAACACCTTTTACCAACGCTCCCCAAGCCATATCTTATACTCCTGCTCCAAGTGTTGCAGCAACATCTAAAGTTGACTCAACTGAAGAGGTAGAAGAAAATATCTCTCCAGACTCATCACTTGTATTATCATTACCACTGCCACCACTAGTGTTGGAAGATGTATTATTTTCATTTGCATCAATTACAGTAACTACCCCATTATTATTAGTTGAAGGACCAGGAACTATGTTATTTGATTTTATATTAGGATCTATTACTGCCTTTAGACCTGCTTCTGACTCATCACCTATTTTTACTGCTATCTCTCCATATTTATTTCTTATATCTGCTTCCTGTTTCTGCAACTCTGCTCTTATACCACCTTCACCATCCTCACCATACCACGCTATCCTTGCCTCTTTCCATGCTGCTTTCTTTTCTTCTTCACTAGCATCAGTTTTCTCAAAAGCCCTCACGTCAGCAAAATGATCCTTCTTTTTATCCTTCCACAATTCTTTTATCTCACCCTGCATATCTTCTTTAGCATCAATAAGAGAAGCTCTAGTATCCCTATATGATTTGTGAGCAGCAAGTTTCTCATCTAATGCTTCTTGACCGTAGTTCTTAGCATACCATTCTGCATGTTCAGGGATCATAAGATCAAGATTTGGTCTCCAATTTTTTCCTCCAGGATCTCCTTTCTTCCACTCACGCCCAGTGATAGAATTTTCACCATACATATTAACCTTCATTCTTCCTTTACCATTCGGATCCATAAGAGTTAATGAATTCTCTTTAGCATCTACTATTCCAGCTGCTCTAAGTCGTTCTAAATTTTCATGTCTCTCTTTACCAATAACTTGTCCACCTGTTATAGATCTACTAATTTTCTTTCCCAACCACCAAGCAACTGCACCTATAAGAATAGCACCTAGAATCCAAGGTAATGCTGGTAATAATGGTCCCAATAAAGACAACCCAGTTAATACAGCTGACACTACACCTACAAGACCCACTGCTATAGGAAGTAATGCAATTGCTGCTAACCCACCAAGAATCCATCCAGCATTATTAACTAAAAAATCTTTAAACTGAGTAATCTTTTCTGCATTAGCAGGATCTTTTAACCACTCCATTAATTTTAATACACCTGCACCTACTACAATATTGAAAAAGAACTTTTTAATCCTTTCAAAAAACCCAAGAGCTGGTTTAGCTATAGCCTTAGGAAGTCCACCAGTCTTCTTATTAGGTTTAGTTTCTAACTTACTTTCTCTTGCATCTTTATTAGCTTTATCTTGTTGCTTTCTAGAATCACGTTGCTGTTTCTTTTCAAGATTAAACTGTCTTCTCAATAATAAAGCAATAGAATCTACTGTCTTTGCAATACTATTTAATTTATTTTGATCTAAACTAGAAGAATCTTTTTGTTTCTTATCTACATCAGCAGGTTTTACAGTATCAGTATTAAATTTACCTGAACCAGGAAGAAGTTTAGGTTTATCTGCAGCAGCAGTAGGAGAAGCATCCTTTGCAGGATCTTTACCCATTAATTTAGACCCACTAATAGTAGTTTTCCTCTCTCTATACTCTCCTTTCTTATGCTTCTCTCCATCCTTTAGACCCATATGGTCTCTATATTCTTTCCCTGTATCTTTTGATCTATGTAATTCCCTTACTCTCTTCAGTTCCACCCTCAACATTTTTGATCTAGTATCTCCTGCCTTATCTTTTGAAGAAGATTCAATAATATTAATCGCACTCATCAACGCTCTAAGATAAGTCTTCTCATTAACCTCCTCTCCTACCTTTGGAGTTAAATTAAGATCTGAAAGAATTTTTACTATTGGATGTGGATTCTTAGTCTGAGTCTTAGGCATTAGCTTGTTGTTGCTTTAATTTCTCATCCTCAAGGTGTTGCTGTAACAACCCAATATATATGTCTCTCTCCCAAGGGATTAAGTTCTCAATCTCAGTTAATGAATATTTATGATACTGTAACAGAGCGAAATTAATCTTATAATAATTTTCAAGATCCATATGAACCATCCCTACTCGAAAAAAGACGCTAACCCTTCTAAAACTACAGTACTTTCAACCTTCGTCTTAGGATTAATGAAGGTAACACTATGAGATAACTTAGGCATTTCTTCAAAGAACTTTTCAATATCTTTAAACTGCATACTATTCATCTGCTCTAAGAAATCTTTCACTTCCTTCTTAGTGCAATCAGCAGTAGACCACACCTCCTCTTCATTATAAATTTTATCAATACAAGATGCAATCAAATCAAACGACTGATCCACATCTACTTCACCATCAAAATCAAAATTATTTTTAACAAACTCATCTAACGAAGGATACTTCATCTCCATCATTAAAGTTTTATCCAACTTAATTTTATTAGTATGACCCTTATTCTTTTTAATTTTAATATCATCTATATTAATAGTCACAGGAACAGATGTTTCTTTATCATCAGGAGCAATTAAATTAACTTCAATCTCCTCACCTACAGACTTCCCTCTGATGTTAAGAAATAGATATTCAATATCAAAAGTAGGAAGAGACTCCACCTTCACTCCTCTAGATTGAATACAATTTTTTAATACTGTTTTAATTGCTGTAGAAATATCTTTTGTATTCTCAGTCTCTAATGCTAGTACTAATAATTTTTCTTCTTTAACTAAGAAGGGTCTGTATTTTATTTTCTTTCCTGTAGATGGCAACTCAAGTTCATAAGTTGGAGTAGCAATGGTTGGTAATGGCATAATATCCTATAGAAATTTCAGTATGTTTATTTATGGAGTAGCAGTAACAGGAGCAAAAGGATTTGGAGGTGGTGGATTAACCAATGAATCTATTCTACTTCTTTGTTCATTTATAGCAGCTATAGAAGATATTTGCTTTATCCTTTTAACATATCTAATAAAATTAAATGAAACACTACATTTTAAAACCTCACTACCTTCATAGGAAACAGGTGTAGCAGTTAAAGATAAAGGGAAGGCACTGACAAAGGTATAATCAAGAGTAGTTCTAGGAATTGTTGATACATTAGAGAAATGATCTCTTTCAAACTTGGTTAGGTAAATATTATTCTTATATGTTTTAGGATAAGCTACTCTATAACTTACATAAGGATTCTCATACTTTTTAGGATCATCTACCCCAGTAATATAATCCATCCATCCTTCTATCATTTCAATAACTTTATAATTTCTATCAACATAAAAAGTTAATCCTATTGTCTCATCATACATTCTTCTATAAGCCATCTTCTCAGTCACACCATGATAATCATTATTAACTTCATGAGTTGTTAAACTAGATCCTGGAAGGGATGCTTCACAACAAAGCAAATCAATATTATCATAATCAAAAGAACTTAATGATAAAGTATCTCTTACTGCCTGAGGAACGGCTAAAGTCACTCTGTATAAAGAAGACTGTGCTACATTCAGCAACCTAGACTTTATACTTGATACCGTTAACTTTTCTGGCCTGACACCTGCCATCTATAAATATTTTAGATTATATATTATGTATAAGAGATGGCTGAAAGTATCAAGAGTAGGTACAAACCAAAGCACCCTCGAAAGTATCAAGGCAATCCAAATAATATAATATGTCGTAGTAGTTGGGAACGTAAGTTCTGTAGATACTGTGACCTGACTGAGAATATAATATCATGGGCTTCTGAAGAGATAAGTATTCCATACATGTCTCCTGTAGATAAAAGACCTCATAGATACTACCCAGACTTTCTAATGAAGGTGAGAGAAAGTAATGGTAGCATTAAAACTTATGTGGTTGAGGTGAAACCTAAGAAGCAAACCAAACCACCAAAGAAAAAAACTAGAGTAACTAAATCATATCTGTATGAACTTACTACCTATGCTATTAACCAAGCTAAATGGAAAGCAGCACAGGAGTATTGTTTAGATAGAAGAATTGAATTTAAATTAATCACAGAAGATGAATTAGGTATCAAATAATGTCAGAAAGAACAGAAGAACTTCAAGAACAAATTGAAGAACTAAGTGATGCTGATGATATTATGATGAACATTATGGAGGTGTTCTCTCAGACAGAGATCATTCCTGATGCAGGTAACTATTATACCTTTGTATATAATGCTAAAACTCCTGGTGTTTATGATGAGTTTCCTTTAGTTGCTGTAACTGGAGTAGAAAATTGGGGATTCCACGGTATCAATTTTCACTGGGGTACATCAAGAAATTATACTTGGAATGAAATTGTAGGATACCTACATGTTATACAGAATGATGAGATAGATTATATGCGTTCACTTTCTTATGCAAACTTTAAGACTAAATAACTAAAAAGATATTCATGTCAACCACAAGTTCAGAATTTTTAATAGACGGACTATCTTTTGTCACAAAGACTGATGGAGATACTGCCACTGTAGTTAGAACTGCAACAGGTAGTGCTATCACTCAACAAGAAAAAGATAATGCTGGAAGTTATTATGATAGTGCTACTGATACTATAGACTATGCAAAAATACATAGCTTAGATTTTGGTCCTAATTTTCTAGATAAATTGGGTGGTAGTGATGAATGGATGGGAAAAGCACTAACAGATAGTGTATATAAAAATGCATTTAAAAAGGCAACAGGAAAAACTGGATCTAATTTATCTTTTGCTGCTATCAATGAAGCAAACTTAAATTTTGAATCAACTCCTGTTAATAGTAATGCTAATGGACAATCCAATGCAGGAAGAAGTGCTAATCTAAGATACCCTTTGAATGAAAGTCATGCAGTAAAGTATGATTATATGCAAGTCACTGCTTATAAACATGAAGCAAATACATTTGCTAGTAGTAGTATAGGTACAGGATTTGCTGATGCAGATGAAAGAATAGGTGTTAGTGTAGGGAAAGTCTTTCTTCCCATGCAACCTGAAGGATTAGCAGATGGTAATGGAGTTGATTGGCAGAATGGTGAAGCAGGAGCATTAGGAGTAGCAGCATTTAAAGCAGCTCAAGCTGGTGTTTCTGCAGCTGCAAATGATAAAAAAGCAGAAGGTAGTTTAATTTCAAGAGTTGCTAAAGCAACAATGGAAAAAGGAATAGATGAAGGTGAAGCCCTTCTCACAGGATCTGGAATAAATAATAATGATATTGCATCCTTCTTTGCATCACGTGCTGTAGGAAACAACAGTCTCTTTACACGTGCTACTGGTAAAGTAATGAACCCCAACCTTGAATTACTATTCAATGGTCCAAGGTTAAGACAATTCAATTATAATTTTAGATTTACACCAAGAGAAGAGAGAGAAGCAAGGGAAGTTAGAAGGATAATTAAATTCTTTAAAAAGAATATGGCTCCTCAAAGAGTTAATAGTAAACTATTCTTAAAGACTCCTAATGTATTCAAATTAAAATACATATTTAAAGGTGGAAGACAACACCCATTCCTAAACAAAATAAAGATGTGTGCTCTTACACAATTCAATGTTACCTATGCTCCTGATGGATCATACATGACATATGATGATGGTTCTATGACTGCATATAATGTCAACATGAGTTTTGGAGAATTGAATCCTATATATGAAAATGATTATGATGATGACAGTAACGATATGGGCTTCTAACAATGACAAATTCTTATTTCAAACAAGTACCAAACTTTGAATATGTTAATAGAACTGCAGGAAATA
>VTLG01002108.1_pt1 | contig 10347 bp, 30 predicted proteins | sample 4694571 | NCBI WGS metagenome assembly VTLG01 (sample SAMN12604809, study PRJNA352737) | marine metagenome | biome: ENVO:00000447; feature: ENVO:00000209|ENVO:00000569|ENVO:01000036; material: ENVO:00002151; isolation source: viral sequences binned using virsorter ... | reverse complement strand
GACTTTTGAAAGCACAACAAGTGATGCTGATCCAGGTGCAGGTAAAATAGCTTTTAACAATGGAACACTATCAAGTGTATCTGTTTTGTATGTAGATGATGCAGATGACGCTGGAGCTGATATATCAGGCTTTGTACAATCTTGGGATGATGTATCAAACACGACTGCGAGAGGAATTGTAACTGTAACTAAAGAAGGTACAGCATCTACTTACGCAACATTTAAAATATCTGGTGCAGTAACTGATGCGAGTGGTTACACAAAAGTTGCAGTAACACACATTGTATCAAGTGGTACATTTTCAGATGATGATGGAGTTGGAGTACACTTTAGTTATTCAGGAGCTGATGGTTCAGACGGAGACATGACAAGTTTTACTCTAGCTGGATCAAGTGGATCAAATCAAACAATAACAAACGGAAACACAGTAACCATAGCCGCAGGGACAGGCATTACAACTACTGGAGGATCAACAGATACAGTTACGATAGCTGTTACTGATGACCCTACAGCACTTGCAATCGCACTCGGCTAGTATATAAAGGCAATATAGGAGAATAAATGGCAAATACTTTTAAGGCAATCACTTTCGCAGCAGAACCTGCTTCAGCAGGAACACCTTATGTTATGTATACAGCAGCAGGAAGCACAACAACTGTAGTTCTTGGTCTTGTATTAGCTAACCTACATACAACAGCAGTAACAACTGAAGTTGAGCTTGTTAGCACAACATCAAACAGAGGTGGAGCAAACAATGTTGCTAATGGTACATCATTATTAGTTAAAGATGTAACGATACCAACAGGAAGTTCATTAGAAATTTTATCAGGTTCTAAAGTTATTTTAGAAGCTGGAGACAAAATTCAAATTGATTGTTCAGTTGCTGATAAACTATCAGGAACATTATCAGTCATGGAAATAACGTAGGAGTTTTAATTGGCTTATATAGGTTCAAAACCAGCAAACAAACCAGTAGTTGCAAGTGATTTAGACCCAGCAGTTATTACTGGTCAAACAGCTTTAGGTGCAACACCAGCAGATACAGATGAAATATTAATTTCTGATGCTGGAACACTTAAAAGATTAGATTACTCTTATATTAAAGGTGGTGGAGCACATACTTTATTAAGCACAACAAATATATCAAATGCTTCAGAAGTAGATATTGAAGCTAACATTGATAGCACATATTCAAAATATTATTTCAAACTTTCGAAACTATTTTGTCAAACTGATAATGCTTATCTGAAAGGCAGACTTAAAGTCGGTGGTAGTTATCAAACAGATTCTGAATATGAATATGTTAATACAGATACGAGAACAAATGGAACAAATTTTGATAATGGTAGCATACACACACAAAGTGCAGATCATTTTCACATACAAAATCAAAATGGTCAAGGAAATGCTTCAACTGAAAGTTTTGATTTTGATATTTGGTTATCAAATCCAGCAGACACAGCAATCCATAAATTTGTATGGGGTTTAGGACAAGGTTGGAGATCAGAACACGCATTGTGCCAACATAGATTTTTTGCTTCTTATCACGGATCAGCATCAGCAATAACTGGATTTAGATTTTATATGTCTTCGGGAAATATAGTTTCAGGCACAATTCAACTTTATGGGATAGTATAGGAGATATAAATGGCATATATAGGACAATCACCATCAATAGGAAATTTTCAAGTCTGCGATGCTATTAGTGTAGTCAATGGTCAAGCTGCATACACGATGCAAGTATCATCTGTTAATGTAGTACCAGAAACAGCTAACCATATGATCGTATCTTTAAATGGTGTAATTCAAGCACCTGGTAGTTCTTATACTGTATCAGGTTCAACTATTACCTTTGCATCTAATTTAGCAACAGGTGATGTTATAGATTTTATTCATATACTAGGATCAGTTCTTGATCTTGGTGTACCTAGCGATGATACAGTAAGTACAGCTAAAATATCAGCTAATGCAGTTACAGCTGCTAAATTTAATGCAGATGTAATATCAGGACAAACTGCTTTAGCTACAGCTCCTGCAGATACTGACGAGTTTTTAGTTAGCGATGCTGGAGTATTAAAAAGAATAGACTACTCGCTTATAAAAGGTGGTGGTATGTTTGAATTTATTTCAGAAACTACTATATCTAGTGATACAACAAATATTGATTTCACAACTTTATCAACTGATTATAAAGATTTTTATTTTGCTATACAAAATTTACACCCAGCAAATGATGAACCAAGATTGTATATGAGAGTATTTACTGGAACTGGTGGATCACAAGCAGTTGTTACATCATCTTCTTATGGATATGCAGAAATAATGAGAAACGAAACTACAGTTACTGATAATAATAATTCATCAGATCACATGAGAGTTTCACATCAAGTAGGAAATGCTAATGAAGAGAGTATTTCATCAGAAGTTTTTTTATACAATCCACATAGCACAACATTCCATAAACTTGTAAAAGCACATACTGTTTTAATGAATCTTAGTGGTCTTGTTACTATTGATAATTGGGGTAGTAAATATGCAGCAACTACTGCTGTTACAGGTGTAAGATTTTTTTTTCAAACAGGTGATATTGGTTCAGGAAAAATTGCTATGTACGGAAGAAAACGAAGTTAGGAGTTAAACAATGGCTCTTAACTTTGCTAACAACAATTCCTTATCAGCAATCACAGCTTTACCAGCTTCAATATCAGGTGGTGCTTTGAATTTAATATCTACACAGACAGCTAGTAGCAGTTCAACAATAGATTTTACAAGTGGCATAGATTCTACTTACAAAGAATATATTTTTAAGTTTATTAATATGCACCCATCAGCAAATGGACAAAACTTTGGCTTTCAAGCAGATACAGGAACTAATACTAATTATAATCAAACTATTACAAGCACTTTTTTTGAAGCTGTGCATGGAGAAGATGGTTCAGGTGGTGCTTTAAGTTATAAAACTGCAAAAGACCAAGCACAAGCAACAGGATTACAAAGTTTAGGACAACCCAATAACAATGATGATGCAAGTATATCAGGCACTTTACATTTGTTCGACCCCAGCAATAGCACATTCGTCAAGCATTTTATTGCAAGAGCAAATTTAAATGAAAGCAGTACACAAAGCGATAATTTTATTGCTGGTTATATAAATACAGCGACAGCAATAACTAGAGTACAATTTAAATCAAGTTCAGGAACATTAGATTCAGGAGTTATAAAATTATATGGCGTTAGTTAAATACAATAACAATTCTATAAGCTCTGTTACTGCAACAGCAGGTTTGGCAAGTGGTGGTTTAAATTTAATTACAACAAACACAATATCATCAGGAGTATCATCATCTTCTTTTACTTCTAATATTAATAGCACTTATGATACTTATTTATTTAAGTTTATAAATATTCATCCAGCAACTAATGCCGCTGTTTTACAGGTTAATTTTAGAGATGGTTCATCAGCTTTTGATGCTACAAAAACAACCACTCATTTTTTTGCATTACACTATGAATCTGATTCTTCTACTGCTTTTAATTATGATACTGGACAAGATATAGCACAAGGCACAGGTTATCAACCAATAACAAATGCCGTAGGAAATGGTAATGATGAAAGTGCATCAGGTGAATTATATTTGTTTTCACCATCTTCAACTACTTTTGTTAAACATTTTATTGCTAGATCACTTATTTATCACGAAGGAGATAGTGCTATTGATAGTTATACAGGTGGATATTGTAATGTTACTGCCGCTATTGACGGAGTAGATTTTAAATTTTCAAGTGGAAATATAGATAGTGGTGTAATTAAAATGTATGGATTGAGTAAATCATGAGCATAGTTAAATTAAATAATAGAGGAGTAAAAGACGCAACTGCTTTTGGTAGTATTACAGGACTTGGTAATTTAGTTTTTATATCAAGATCAACTGCTAGTTCATCATCAAGTGTAAGTATTACATCAGGTATAAATAGCACTTACAAAGAATATATATTTATACTTAATAATATTCACTCAGCTAATGATGATGTAATGTTTCAATTTAATGGATCAGATGACACCTCATCACATAGTTTTGATATAACAAAAACAACAACATTTTTTACTGCTGAACATAGTGAGAGTGGTTCAGAATATTTTTCATATTCAACGAGTGGAGATTTAGCACAAAGCACGGGTTATCAAAGAATTTTTAATGGTATTGGTAATGTAAATGATGAAAGTTGTGCAGGAATTTTGCATTTATTTGATCCTAGTAATACAACTTTTGCAAAACATTTTTTAGGTATATTTACAGGTAATAGACAAGCTAATAGTAATGGAGTTTATTATTTAGGAGGATATTTTAATACAACTGCAGCTATAACTGCACTTGATTTTAAAGTAGACAGCGGAAATATAGATTCAGGTACAATAGATATGTATGGAGTTCTATAAATAATTATGATAACAACCAACAATAAGGAGTAAATATGGCAAGATACAAAATGGTAAATGGAGAAAGAATCCAACTTACAGCAGCAGAAGAAACAGCTAGAGATGCAGAAGAAGCAGCTTGGTCAGCTGGTGCTTTTGATAGAGCTATGGCAGACTTGAGACAAAGAAGAAATAATTTGTTAAAAGATACTGACTTCTATGCTTTGTCAGATGTAACAATGAGTGCTGACATGACAACGTACAGACAAGACCTTCGTGATCTCACAAATGGTTTAAGTACAGTTGCTGATGTTAATGCTGTTGTCTACCCAACAAAACCTGAATAAATTATATAAATTATAATTCATATCTGTTAATAAATTAACATGAAGTTTATGTTAATTTTAAAGGTATGTTCCGTTGTACACTTGAATTGTTTACCACCAATTCATGACAGTTTTGTATTTAATTCTTGGTCAGAATGTGCTAGTGCAGGTTATCTACGATCTATTCAAACAAATAATAGTATAGATAGTGGTATGGTAAATAGAAATAAAATAGTTATAAACTTTGAGTGTGTAGAAGTTGAAGAATCATAGGAGAATATTATGGATAAAATGATAGAAACATTTTTAGAAGAGATAACAAACTTTTGGAAGAAAGTAAAAAGCTATGTCAAAAACAAAATTAAAAAAATCATCTGCAACTGTAAGTGCCAAAAAACAGATTAAAGAATACGCAGAAAAAAATAATAGTATTCGTATCTCTTATCATGAGAAGGTATGTCAAGAACGTATGAAAACTTTATTTAAAGCGATTGACGAGATGCGTAAAGATATAAAAAGTTTACACTCTGATATGAATAAAGGTAAGGGTGTTATTAGTTTTCTTATTATTATAGGCGGACTTATAGGAGCTGCGGTTGGCTTCTTTAAATGGAATGGCTAAACGCAGACAGACAGCTTCTGTTGGATTATATAATGAACTCATTGCTCAAGCACACTTTGCCAAAGACCCTAATAAAATCGTATTTGTACCTGCTATGGGTAAAGGACCAATAGATATGGTAGTCTTAGATATAAACACAGGAGAGTATCAAGCCTATGATGTTAAGAGTGCAAATTATAGAAAATCAGAGTATACTCCTAAAGATACCTATAAAAGAAGAGCAGGTACGCTAATAAATAGAGGATTGACAGACGAGCAAAAAAAATTAAAAGTCAAAATATATTATAACAAATGAAACTATCTAAACATTTTTACCTAGAAGAATTTACCAAGTCAATGACGGCTCAACGTAAAGGTATTGATAATACACCAGGAGCAGGTGATATAAAAAATTTAGAAGATTTATGCTACTGTGTATTAGAACCTGTAAGAAATAAGTTTGATAAACCTGTAACAATTACATCAGGATATAGATCAGAAGAACTATGTGTAGCTATCGGTAGCAAAAAGACAAGCCAACACGCTAAAGGACAAGCAGCAGACTTTGAGATAGCTGGTGTACCCAATATAAAAGTAGCTTATTGGATTTCTAATAACTGCGACTTTGACCAACTTATCCTTGAATATTATAAGAAAGATGATCCAGCTGCAGGTTGGATTCATTGTAGTTATAATGAAAAAGGTAATAACAGAAAACAAATACTTACTTACGATGGTAAAACTTTTGAAAATGGTTTACCTGATATGAAATGGAAAGATGGTAAGGTGGTAGAATAATGTGGTTAAATTTATTAGGCATGGGAGTTAAGACAGCTGCCAAGCTATATCAAGACAAACAAAAAACTAAAGAAGCATTATCAGAAGCCAGACTTCACCATGCAGAGAAGATGAGGAGGGGGGAGATAGAGTACAAAGGTAAAGTATTCGAGCATCAGAAGGGAGACTGGAAAGATGAGTTCGTACTTATCGTGTTGTCTACCCCTATCTTCATGTTAGCTTACTCTGTGTTTGCAGATGATCCAGAAATAGAACAGAAAATGGATTTATTCTTTGAGAAGCTCCAGTCAATGCCCTGGTGGTTGGTCGGACTTTGGGTATCAGTCGTTGCGGCTATCTATGGTATCAAAGCTAGTGAAATAAAAAACTTCAGCAAATGACAACCAACGATTATGATCCTAGGTTAATTGACAAATATCAAGATCCTAGATATTTAGTTCATTTTCAATGGGATAAATCTGATGATGTTTATCGTTATGCTTTAGTTGAAATTATACATCCAAAAGATATAGACTCTAGGAACAAAGAAAAAAAAGATGAAAAAAATTTAACACAAAAGGAAATATGGGAAAAAAAATATCAACATCTTATGTCCAACAATACAGTTCTAAAGTAAGTTTACTATCACAACAAACAGGTAAGTATGGCAAGAGTAAAGTTCGATCTAAACAAACCAAAGCACGAAAGAATAGCAAAACGTACTAGCATAACTAAGAGAAAGAAACCTAAGTTTTCTAGTATGAACAAACACAGGAAACGAACATGGAAGAAAAGAAACAGAGGTGGTGAGTGAAACCTATAATGATAACGCTGTTGTACTTAACTTTTGGTGGTGAAATAAAGCAAGATAGTTTTGAGATATTTACAAGCTGTGGTACTTGGTTTAATACTAATGTTGTAGTACATGAAAAAAGGAAAAAGACATTTATGTCAAATCATTATTACCACACTTACAAAGGTAAAAAAGTTATAGGATATATTTGCGGAGGAAATGAACCACAATGAAAGTAAATGAAAATTCTGTTATCAGTTTGCCTATTCGTAATCTTATAGCTTTATGTGCTGCTGTAGCTATGGGAATTTTTGCCTATACTGAGATAACAGCTAGACTTACAAGTTTAGAAACTTCAAGAGAATTGCATCAAGCTGACTTACTAAAAAAAAGTGAACAGCTACCTACCGACCAAGAACAATTTATGTTATTAGAACACATAGCAGGACAAGTAGAAAATATACAAAAAGAAATGGAAACAATGAGAAACAATAATGTAAACATAACTTATGCTATGAAAGATATAGAAAAGATTAAAGAAAGTTTAGAAGCTATTAAAGATAAAGTTAGAAAGAATGGTAATCATTAATGGAATTAGTTGTAGCACTTCTCATGTATCTTGGTGATCCGCCTGTTTTAAAGGAACACTTATTAATGCCTAGCCTTTCCGAATGTTTGAAGAGAAAAAGAATAAGCATGAGATCAACAAACAACGCACAGTTTCAATGTATGAAAGTTAATGCAGTTATTAAAGAAGGTAAAATTATAAGCATATCAAAAGCAGATTAATGTATTCTTTGATTTGGTTTCGAGATGATCGTTGGCAGATATTTACAAATGAGATATGGGACACAGAAAAAGAAGCCATAGAGTATGCCAAACGAGGGAACTTTAAAAAGAAAGATAAATGGAAAGTTGTTTTATACGACAGAAAATATTATAAATAGTTATGGCTATAGATAAAGCAAAGATGAAATGCAATACACCTAAACGACAAGTACAAGGTGGTAAGAAGTTTGTTGTTAAGGCTTGTAAGGATGGCAAAGAAAAGATTATTAGATATGGCGATGCCAATATGAAGATACGTAAGTCAAATCCTGCAGCTAGAAAGAGTTTTAGAGCTAGGCATAATTGCAAAACTGCAACAGATAAATTTACAGCTCGTTATTGGTCTTGTAAAAAATGGTAAAGAAAAAAACCTGGTCTAAAAGAAAACTTACTTTAGTTTGTGGATATTGCATCATGTGTAAAAGACAGCTATTGAGTAATGAAGGTGGATGGATTATAAATGCAGAGAAGAAACGATTTTGTCATCACTATAATGGTGAACTAAGTTGTTTCGATAAATATTTAAACAGAGGAGACAACAATGTACGGCAAGAAATCACAAGGTAAACTCACAGCTAAACAAAAGACTTTACCTAAAGGACTACAAAAAAAGATAATGAAATCTAAGGCTAAGAAGAAAAAGTAATGGCTAAACTTTGTGCAAAAGGTAAAGCTGCTGCTAAACAAAAATTTAGAGTATATCCATCAGCGTATGCTAATATGTACGCTGCTGGTGTATGTAGTGGTAGAATAAAACCTAAACCAAAAAGAAAGACAAAATAATGTCTAAAGGTTTACGAGCTTGGGTACAAGCTAACTGGGTAGATATTGCTAACCCAAAAAAAAGTGGTGGTTTTCCTAAATGTGGTCGTAGCCAAGGTGAAAAAAGAAAAAACTATCCTAAATGTGTTCCTGCTGCAAAAGCTAGATCTATGTCAGCTAGTCAAAGAGCTGCTGCAGTATCAAGAAAACAAAAAGCTGAAAGAAAAACTAGAACAGATAAAAAACCAAACTACGCAAGAACCTAAGTATTTAATTCTTCTTTTAATTTTTTAAACTCTTCGTGAATTGTTTTTTCTGGTGTCCAAAATCTTTGACCTAATGCTTTTAATCTACGATGATGTATAACTGTAGAATGATCTATCTTTAACATTCTACCTAACTGAGATAACGATACACCATACATCTCTATCATTAAATTAATTATGATACTTCTAGCTCTAACTAAAAATTCAAATCGTCTTACTCCCAATACTTCTTCTTTACTTACTTTATATTGAACACAAATTTTATTGACAACTGTATCTAAAGTTTGCGGATAAACTTTCTTTCGGTCTGATGCTAAACCATTTTTCTTTTCTTCAAATCTTTCTTGTCTTAATTTTAATTTTAATAACTGACCTTCTATCTTTGCTTTACTTTGTTGCAATGACATACGATAGCCATTTTTAAATCCTGTCTTATAAATCAAAAGTTCTCTGCCTGTTAGTTCCCTATACATTGGAGCTTTCATAGCTTGTTTTAATTGTGTAAGTGTTTTCATTTGCGTAGCATCCCCTCTGTTGTTTGCACAACCTTTTGTTGTTTTTATAATAATTTAATTAATGACTATCTATTTGCCATTAATTGCTCTCTGCACTCAGTGACTTCCAAATGTAGGTTATAACTTTCAACTTTTAATTTGTTAGCCTTTTGTACTGCTTGAACATACAACTCACTTTTCTTTCTTTGTTTGTCCATCAGTTTCTGCAGACGACTTTTGATGTTTACCATCAGCATCCTCCTTCACTGTTGTAAAGTCCCATTTTATATCGGAGACTTTTACTTCTACTAACTCTCCCTCATTTGAGGGGTCGGCAGCTTTCTCTACGGAATCAAATTTTTCTACATATTGAAAAAATGCTTGTCCGTTCTTTGTTCTTATAACCTTTTTGGTGGATTTGTCAATCATAGTCCCTTTCAATAGCCATTTCTATATAATGAATAGCTTTTTGCAAGTCTTGTTTCTGACCTCGTTTTTTGTGTCTACACAAATATTTAATAGCATTGCCTTCGGCAAAAGGTATGTTGTTTTTATTAATAAATTCTGCTGGTTGAATAGGCATGGAATAGTGATCTCCACCTATTTGCTTTTTATATACATTATCAGTCATAAGTTTGGAGTCTGTGGCAAGGAAAAACAACTAAAAGAAAGTCAAGGGTGATGACTAAAACCTCGCCACAAACTTTAGAGCTATGCTCTATCTTCTGTAATTACCATAAGTTCCAGTTTTTTGGTAGGTTTTTTTATACCCACCCATTGCTGGTTGTTGTCCACCACTACCAGATTGAGGTGCTTTACTATCGTTAGGTGTAAGCACAACATTCAATCCTCCTGTTGGTGAGCCATCCTCATGAGTATCATCAAAAGCAGCTTGGTTGTACCAAGTGTTGCCAACCTTTGCTCCAATCCTCCACGTTTTTCCTTGTGGTGATTTTGGATTAATAGGTGCAACCCAACTAGGTCTGTTATCTCCTGGTTGTTTGTCTGCATTTGGTATAAGTTTTATATATATCTTATCCATTATATTTTCTCCTGTTTGTTTAGTTTATCCTCTACATTTTC
>VTLG01017359.1_pt1 | contig 10348 bp, 12 predicted proteins | sample 4694571 | NCBI WGS metagenome assembly VTLG01 (sample SAMN12604809, study PRJNA352737) | marine metagenome | biome: ENVO:00000447; feature: ENVO:00000209|ENVO:00000569|ENVO:01000036; material: ENVO:00002151; isolation source: viral sequences binned using virsorter ... | reverse complement strand
CTTTGGTTTCTTGGCTATCGATCTTGTTGTTCTGCTTGTTGATTTGTTTACTCTTTTGAAAAATGCTTTGGCTTGTCCTCCTGTTATTCCGTTTGGTTTCTTCTTTGGTTTGACTTTCGATTTGATTTTTCTAATTACATAGGGGGCACTATCATAGTCAAAGTAATCTTCTCTTTCACCAACTTCTTTAGCTTCCTTAGCTTGAGCAAAAGTTTCAAATTGTGCCTTACCTGTATCGTGTCCGTCTGAATCATGGTCATAATCTCTGTACTCATAAGGATACTCTAATTCATATTTAGGTTTAAAATCTTTTGGTTTCTTGGTTTCAGTATATTCAGAAATAGGATTGTATGTGTAAGTTCGATCTAACTTTGATTGTTTTGTTCCGTATATTTCTCGTGGTTTTAGTTTTCCTGATTTCCACCACTCTTTCTTTTTTCTTGCCATTTCACTTACGCCTCATTTTCCTTGTAGCCTTTTTAATCATTGACTTTGGTCTTTTGGCTATTGACTTTGATTTCTTAATCATTGATACCGGGCGACCATTAATCCTTACAATGCCCAACTTCTGTTGCTGTTGCCACGTAAGCAGTTTGCCTTTTTGATCAAAGATACCTGCTCTTCCATGCCCATAGATATATACTACTGATTTTGGTTTTTTGGCTAATGACTTTGATTTCTTAACTATTGATTTTGATATTGATTTTGGTCTTTTGGTTATTGATTTTGATTTCTTAACTATTGATTTTGATATTGATTTTGGTTTCTTGATCATTGACTTTGATTTCTTTTTTGGTTTGACTTTCGATTTGATTTTTTTAATTACATAGGGGGCATAATCAGGGGTAAAGTATTCCTCTGATTCTCCAGCTCTTTTAGCTTCCTTAGCTTGATCTAAAGTTTCAAATTGTGCCGTTTCTGTTTCGTGAAAGTCTGCGTTGTGATCTGAATCTCTCCATTCATAAGGATACTCTAATTCATATTTAGGTTTAAAATCTTCTGGTTTCTTGGTATTAGTATATTCAGAAATAGGATTATATTTGTAATAACCATCTTCATTAGGTTCGTCTTTTCCTGATTTCCACCACTCTTTCTTTTTTCTTACCATTTCACTTACGCCTCTATTGCATCTTCGGGTACAAACAAGCCCGGAGCTCCTAGTTCCCTTTCAATGAATAGATATAAATCACGCATTAATTCGTTGTTAAGATCGACTAGGCGTTCTAGTTCTTGAAGTCGGCTTTCGCAGTTGCAACAATCTTTTCCCATCTAATCATCTTCCCCTTAATCTCCTAATGAAAGGAGGTTCTATTAAGCCTATCGTGAACAGTGTACCGCCCATCAATGACAGTGCCACGTTTGTTATAGTGAATGTAGGTCTTGCCCCTAATCCCGATCCGTTACAGTTCTCCTCGCATGGTATTTGTTCCTCATCATACACCTGCCAAATCAATGAGTGTTCTCCCTCTGTGCTTACCTTAACGCCGGCTACCCTGAATATTTCCTCACCGTCCAAGATCCATTTGCCTGTGCCTATTCCTTTATTGACTTCGCATACAGCATCTTCTCCACTAGCCATAGTGAACTTCTGTGTTATGGGTACTGACGTTCCAACGCCCTCGCCCAATGTTTCAAACATCATTGTTTCAGGATCTTCGTAAGTGCAGGTTATCTTTGTGCCTTTGCCAACTGTAGCCTGTCCCCATTCATCTAAGCCTAATTGAACTCTTATCGTCAAAGCCCCCTTGTCCTCCCTTGTAAGATCGGTTATGTATGCGGTTGCAGAGATGCTTCCGTATTTGCCACCGACATTAACGTCTATCTTTTGGTCTTTCTCTGTATCCGTTTCACCGAACAATATCTTCTTTATCTTCCATTCGTTCCACTCTCCTCCCTTGTTTACGTTTGCGGTCAATGTTACTTGATCTTCATTATAAAATACCATGTTATCCAATTCCTCGATGCTTGGGGATATAGAACCCGGACCCCTAACGTTTGCGATTATCCTATCTCCAAACGTCAATGAATAGACTGCGGTTATCTCGGCTACTGACTTTGCGTTCCTGTACTTGTTGCTTGATGTTATCTCGCTTTCCAACGGACAGTAATAGCTTATTGTCTTATCGTCATTTGAAATTTCGATCTGTGCTTCGGACATTCCGTTCATGTTAGGCCTGAACTTATCGAACCTGTAAGTTCCCGCATCGGTTGAATGGATTTCCTGTGCGTTTATGATTGTTGTTTCGCCACGATTCAAAACTACGTCTTTAGATCCCTCGAAGTTACCGCTAGGAGAAGTCGCTTCACTTGCTTCGTATGGAACAACGAAGTACCTTAGTGTACATTGGCTTGGCAGTTTAGCCCCTCCCTCTATGTCAACATACAAATATCCGTATGGCTTTATGACCAAAGGATTTCGATCTATGTTGTCGTTAAGAGGTCGTCCTGAACCGATGCCCGAACAAGTGTAAGTGTTGCTTTCAAATTCCAATGTTGCGTTACAATCCAAACTCAACCACCAAAGAGGTCGGTAAGTACCCTCCCTGCTAGTTGCGGTCAATGTAAGTTCCTGTCCCGGTACGATCCGACATTTGTAAGTGCCACGTTCTAACGGCAGGTTTCTCACATCTCCACTGCAATAAGTGTCCTGAATGTTTATGTCCCATCTGTCAACGACCTGTTGCGTGAATGATACGTAAGCTGGTTTCTGAACCACAAAGGTATCCTTTGCGGTACTAAGTGATTTTCTCTTGTTCTCTCCTGAATGAATGACGTTTCCGTATTCGTCCCTCGCTATTTCAGTTCCAAAAGTAATTAATGTTATATCGTAAGTTCCACTAGGTAAAATCCCTAGATCAAAAAATTGTGTATCACACGCCCTCGGGGTTAATTGGTAACTGATACTGTTCCAACTTCTTACAGGCACACCCGCTTGATCGAATACTGAATAACTGTAATGCCAACTTACATCGTTGTTCTTCTTGTTGCATAGTTTAAACTGTCCGCTTGTTTCACCGTCAAAGGAAGTTTGATACTCAAAGCTATCTCCGTCCAATTCCGCCAAGTCCGATCTCGAACCGGGAAATGTCTGTGCTAAAGGAAGTAGCCCCGCTATGCCACTGCTTCCCAAGATCAATAAAGTCAAACCGACTACCATTACATATACATTCATTCAATACACCTAACAAAAAAAAATGCGTTCCCCTAAGGGAACACACTATTTGTTTTAATTAAATCCGGTATTACCCCGACCTAAGTTCCATACGTATTTACTGATTATGAACACTACAGTTGTTCCGATGATAAATGCTATATCAACGGAGAACGCCTGTCCGAAAACAAGTATTCCTGCTATCCATGTAGTCAGTGCAAATACGACACCAGCTAGGAAGATTCCACCTTTCCATTTTGATGGCACGAATGAAGCTAGTATAGCTCCAGCGAGAACTTTGATAGAGTTTTCCAATCCCGATCCAACAACCGGGTACAGCATAGAAGTTATACCTGCAACAAAAACCACTACTGCGGTTGTTACTACAGCTCCTATTACCATTCCCCCGAGGTTACCTCTAAGCATAGAAGACATCTAATCAGTCCTCTAAGCTAGTGGGCCTTCGTCATGGACGACAATGTTTGCGATTGCTTGTCTTTCGATCTGATCATCAGTCCAATACTTTATCCTTGAATCAATTATTATCGATTCGTTTTCTGCTATAGTCCAAGTAACATAAACTAATATGTCGTTGTACTTAGTGCCACCTGTCTTGGTAGCCATTACAGTATTGGAATTTTGTATGTCCGAAAGATCGTCTGCAAAGAAGAACTTGTAAGTAGAGTTACTTGACAGCACTGTTTCATCTACGTCAGAATCAGTGAGTTGTACTTCTACAAAGTCCTGTGTTGCAGAATTCCAAAATGGAATTACAACCTTGTCAATAGTCCATTGGGAAGTATCCGATCCATTAAAGATCAAATGAAATTCCCTAACGAGTGCGGAAGTGTCGAATGATGCAGATGTGTATCTGAATCTAAATACTTGCGTATTGTTCTGACTGTTTCCTACATTAACCAAGAAAGCTCCCGGTTCCTGTACACTACCAGTAGGTTGTTCATATTGATACCACTTGCCGTTAAGAGGCAAGTCTAAAGTGGTTTGTCCACCTGCTATGGCAATTCCAGCGAAAGATACTCGGAACAAGTGATCTTCTACGCCATCGTTGTCATAGTCGGTATATGAGTATTGCTGAACAATACCCGGATTGGCATCTAACGTTTCCTTAACGCCAAGATATAATGTGTCGCCTGTGCGTCCCTCTGTTGTGATAAAGACTACATTGTTATCCTGTGCGAGAGAAGAAAATGTAGAATTACCGGTAGTCATTAATTGATAACCGGAACTAGGTACGCCTACGCAACCTGTACATCTTAGCCATTTAGTTTGAACATTAGATCCCTCATTAAACGTTGTACTTGCAGACAGCACATCTTGATGTGCCATTCGAGGCGTGATCGGTCCTGCGTAGGTTTCTCCTACGGATACCTGTGCGCCGGGAATGAGGTTAACACCGGCCATAGGAAGCACTACTGCCCCAACCCCTACAATGATGGATACTAATGCCAACATAGTGAGGAAAGGAAGTATAGATCCTTTAGCCATGTATATCGCCCTCTGCTAATACATATTTGTATAAGCTATGATTGTTCATACTAATTGCTAATCTACGCTTAAAAGTATATAAAGTAATTTATGTATCTATCACATAACGAGTGCGAGAGTGTGAAGAAAACCAAAAAATCTAAGACTTTCAGAGCTGATATTACGCCGGGACTATCAAAGGACATAGACAATCTACAGGAATCATTGGGTACTAAAACAAACACAGATCTTCTTAGGTTCACTGTCCGGCTTTGGCAAAGGTATGAAAAGTTCTTCTACGAAAAAGCTGACGAGATAGAGGAATACGGAATTGAGTTTGACCGAAACGTTTTCAAAAAGACTAAGGGAAGTACGACAGAGGCTACACTTAACAGAAAGATATTCGGGTTGATGCTGTTCTTTTCCGAGATGTCGGACAAGCAGATCAAGGCTTACATGGAAGCTTTGGAGAATGACGGATTGACCGCAAAAGAAATTATCGAGATGCTTACGTCTATGGAGGAAAAGAAATGAGTCAAGAAAGTTTATTGATGGGATATGAACGAATGATGATAGCTACGTTCTTCGTTGTATTCTTTGCGATTGCGGGAATGGTCTTGGTTGCACGAGGTCAGTATTATGATAACGCAGTATATTTTTGGTCGGGGCTTTTGATCATGTTCTTTGGCGTGATGTCTTTGCTCGGTTGGAGCTTTTGGAAATTTGCCATAGAGTTCAACGGAGGCTTCCTGCTTTACAACATCATGTACGGAGGGGGTACTAAGCCGATACAGGAAACGATCTACTACGAGGAGATAGAGGAAGTTACAAATCCCCATGAACGAGAGGATCTATCAAGGTTCGTCAAGCCCGGAAATGAATATCTACTTCCGCAAGTTAATTCGGCACACTTCTATTATACGAGGCTTCGTCATAAAGGCGATAGGCCAAACGGAGGTTGGGCCGAAACGGACTACATAACTTTGTTGCCGTTCACTCAAGCGATACAGCATTTCAGTTGGAACGGTTCTTGGATATGCGAAAACTTCCCGAGGCTCCGGCCCAAGTTATCGATTACGTATGGCGAGTATAGAGGAACAAGAGATCGGATAACTGAACGTCCTTTGTCAAGATTGGAATCGTTCTTTGAGAAACTTGGAATAAAGGACTACGATACAAGAAGCATAGACAGTGTACCTGTTTACTTTGTTCATGGTTGCACTGCGACAGCTAACTACGCAAACCTAATCCAAAAAGTTCCGCATCTTGAAATGGAATGGATCGAGAAAAACGCAAGAGGCGTTCAATCTGCTGACGCTTCCGACTACGAATCGGAGATAGGAATGTTGTATGACATCATAGAGAACGACAAAAGGCTACTCGCTAAAAAACTATCCCCTGCTTTCTACGAAACCCCGATGATAGAGAACAACGATTGGAAAAGCAAAGCCGGCAATACATTAGGCGACAGGAAAACAATGATCCCATATCTGCTAACGGCATTGGCGTTAGGGGCAATGGGCTACCTATACTTCACAGGCAGGTTGATGTTGTAGCATGATGAATGAAGTAGAGGTAAAGGAGCTTAAGAAAAAGCAATACGAATTGCAGTTGGCCGGTTTTCCAGCTACCGAAAGCTCCAAGATGATCGACAAACTGTTTATAGATATTATACCTCGTGCATTGGCGACAGGTCGGCTAAAGCCCAATCCCGATATGTCCCTTGCGTTTCAGATAGTATCCGACTTCCAAGCGGAAATCAATGCGTCAGGCGGGATAGATCTATGGGATCAAATCTCAACAACTGCCAATAAATTAATGGCCGAGGGCTATGTCAATGATGACATAGACAAGATCAACAAGGCACAAAAGATGCTTGAGCAGATAGACGTTGAGAAGTGGACGGAATACAAAAGACTTAGCAAGAAAGTGATAACAACAACAATCAATTCAATGGGAGCTTCCCAAGCCGGTCCTATGAGATTGGACGATATAATGAAAGGATTTTCACAGAACTTCCAAGTCAATATGGCAGTTGACAAAAAAGGCAGTAGGCAATCAGACGAAGTTCTTGATCTTCAATGACCACAGCTAATAAATACGCTTACTCATGGAAAGAATACTTCTATAACCAAAAGCCCATTTGGAATAAAAACAGGTTCTTTGTTAGGCTACAGGACGCAATACTGAACAACGGCTTCGAGGCAGTGGGCATCTTCGGGGCGAAAGGATTGGGCAAGTCAACATTAGCTTCTCAAGTGATGAAGCAGATATACGGATCACATGAGTTGGCTAGAGAGTTCCGTATAACAAGGCGTGATGAATTGCCTGTACTCGTTGACAAGGTAAGGAATGATTCTAGGTATTGGTTGCCTTATGGAGATGCCTATCTCAAGAGAGTTCCCGCTATTAATTGGGACGACATAGCGGTTGATATGCCGAGTACCGAGGGAAACCAAAAGGACTTTGTTCTTTGGCACAAGTATTTCCAAACGGTCAGATCCCATGTGGCAGTGTTGCTTGGAACATTCCCCGACTGGAGTGATTTCCGGCGGAGAATGAAAGTTAGCTTCACTGGTGAAATTTGCCTTACTTGGCAGACAAGAAGATTAGTTAATGGTACTGTGGTGAAGAGGCGTAAAGGGGAAATGCTTTGGTTTCGTAACCTGCCCGATTATAGAAAGCGTTATGTCAACCTTGAGGGAAAGGAACAATCAATTCCGATCAAGTGGGCAAACCTGCCGAAGAAAGCCATGCAGATCGAAATAGACGAAAGAACTCACTTAGCCGATAGGCTACTCATAAACGTAAGGGATTCGGCAAGGACAAAGGCAAGAGTCCTATGCGGTTTGACAGGTAGCCCCGATCAATCGTTGTTGGAATATCAACTAGAGATGCTAGGCACTATAAAGAAAGCTATCGATCCTAGACCTGTCAAGGAGGTAAACATACAAACCATAAACAAAGAGTATGAAAAGCAATTCGGCATGAAGATAAAACCTTACGACATGAATAGGTATCTCACTGAATTGGACGCAAAGGAAGTAATAATATTCAGGCGAGAGATGCAGAGAAGAGGAACAATAACACTAACGGATCTAGGAATCGAGGTATTGAAACTAAGAGTTGCGGGAAATGATAGTCAGGGGGGTACAGGAAATTAGGAGGAACTCAACGTGATATAAGTCAGTCAGACTATTATTGAGATTGTACCCCCCATACGAACAACTTATCTGTGTCTTGAAACAAGTTCGTATAGCTTTACGTTAGAATTATTTGCTTATAAGCTATGCGTCCAAGCTGAACTAAGAAATACACATACGCCTTACACGTTTCTATATATATATTTAGTATTGAATGATATGTCCGTAGACTGTAAGAAACAAATACCATGCCCCATAACTACACTTATGGGGTATCGTGTAGCATTATATAGTTGGATTGCGTACTAATTTACATTGAGAAAGTCTTTAAAACGAATAGATAAGTCCCTTGCTATCAATAGAAAGACAGTAAACAAAATTGTGCGTAAGATCAAACTTCCCAAAGACTATGATGATTATCCGTTGGTCCTACAGAAACAACTAGACTATGAGATCAAGCGTGATAGGGTACTTGTTATGATACTGTTTATCTCCGCTTCAAGAGTAAGCGAATGTACGAACCTGAAAAAAGAGAACTTTGATTTTAGCCTCAAAACAAGTCCGCTTTATATAATCAATGGAATGAAAAACCTAAAGAACAAAAACAGGAACACAAAAACAATAGGCTTTCCCCCTGCGGATAGGTTCAGCGATGAGATCAAGGAATATGTTAACAGGCTTAAAAAAGGAATGTTACTGTTTCCACAGCGTAAGGTAACGTTTGGATTTGCCGAAAACAAGTACATCAACAAGCCTATGAACAGGAAAACAGCGTTGAATAGGATACAGAGATACGACAAGGATATATGGTGTCATTGGTTCAGACACGCTAGATTATCGGATTTAGCACAGCAAGGATTGAATGATCGGCAATTAGTATCCGTTTCGGGACACGCTTCAACAAATATGCTTCAAGTGTATGTTGATATGAGTCCTGCGTTATATGAAGATAAGATCCAACCCGGCTGATAAATTCTTATATATGCTCTTATAGTTTCTTACGATATGGAATTAATTGAAATTACCGGTATATTAGTCTTAGGATTTGCCGTAGTAGCCTCTATCTATTTCTTGTGGAAAAACGAGATAGAGATCTTAGGATATAGAAAAGAACTGAAAAAGGAAAAGAAAAAAAGCAATATGCATTTTTATTGCGAGGCCTGTCAGACATCAAACGACATATTCCTTAAAGTAGTGAATCTTGCTAAAGAACCCCCCACTCTTTCGAGAAAATGTATCAGATGCGAGAATACAATGGTTGAGGAAACTTTCGATTGGAAGCACAAAAAGATGATCCTTACTGACGAATGGGAACTAGCAGGAAGCCATAGGCAAACAGACATAGAAACGGAAGAACAGAATATCATTGAAAAGGCTACAGATTTTATAGAAAAGAAGAACGAGTTTCCGTACAAGTGTAATGTGTGCGACATGAAATTCAAGTTCCCTGTGGAACTAAGATGGCATAAAACAAAACTGCACCCGGTACAAAATCAGGAAGTCGGAACAGCAGATTACGTTGAACCCGAAGATCCCGAACCTGAACCCGAAAACATTGAAGATTTGGACGAGGAGATCGAGGATACCGAAGATGAACAGCAAGATCCAAAGCAATCTTTAGAAGATGCCGAAAACATGGATATACCGCTATATGACGATGAAGATGACAAAAAGTAAACTAGACTGCCCGGTGTGCAAAGGGGAAAAAAGCCCCTACGCTAAAACGTGCAAAGTCTGCTATCTAAGCGGTAAGGGATACCACAGATCTCCGGGCATACACCCAAGATATGACGAGGAAATGAAGTCAAACCTAAGAAAAATCGTAGATGATTTTAAGAAAGGAAAACGAAAAAATGAAAGCGAATAAAATCTATCAGGGCAATTCTTTAGACGTACTGAAAACTTTTCCCGATCAATCAATAGACATGGCGATAACAAGCCCTCCTTATTGGGCTTTGCGGGATTTTCAAACCGAGAATATTATTTGGGATTGTGATTGCGAACATGAGCATAATTTTTCAACTAACGTTCAAACATCAGGACGAGTAAGTAAGAATTGGAATGTAAGTGGTACAGTAAGCCATAGGGTAAATTCTCAACCTATTCCTAAACCCTCTAGTTTCTGTTCTAAATGTCATTGTGAGCATGAATGGAACGAACCCATAGAAAAGAAGATGACAGGGGGTACTAAATCCAAAAAAGTTCAGATCAAGGGCAAGGATAACTTTATGGCGTATGAAAGCGAATCGAATTTCTGTTCAAAGTGTCCTGCATGGAAAGGGCAGTTTGGATTAGAACCCAATTTTGATCTATACATAAAACATCTATGCGACATATTCGAGGAAACAAAAAGGGTTCTGAAAGACGAGGGTACATTGTGGGTTAATTTAGGCGACACTTATGCTGGAAGCGGGGGTAATGCGTCAAAATATACCTGTGGCCCTAACGGAATTGACAAACGTGAACACGCAAGGCCTGAACAGTCGATCAATAGGTTTAGCAAATGGAACAGCGACACGAAAGATTCAATCCAAGTTTCGCATGACGTACCAAAAGACAGCATGAACGT
>VTLG01015555.1_pt1 | contig 10348 bp, 8 predicted proteins | sample 4694571 | NCBI WGS metagenome assembly VTLG01 (sample SAMN12604809, study PRJNA352737) | marine metagenome | biome: ENVO:00000447; feature: ENVO:00000209|ENVO:00000569|ENVO:01000036; material: ENVO:00002151; isolation source: viral sequences binned using virsorter ... | reverse complement strand
GTCCATATAGCATCCTCCCACTTAGTTTCTACCTCGTTACTAAAAGCGGCTCGGTAGGCAAGCATATCGCCATCTAGGAATAATGTTTTCATATTAATGTGTTTCTGACCAGTTAGTCCCAACGGAGTACTCCCCATCTAATGGACATTTGAAACCAAGGGTTTTACCTGCCTTGGCAAGAGCATTTACAAAGCAACGTCCCAGAGCATCAGCATCAGCTTTGTCGCAACTGAACTGAACCTCATCGTGTATGTTGCCATGTAATTCGTAAGGTCGAGTTGCCATCTCAGAGAACTCAACGAGTGCCTGCTTCATAACAACTGCGCCTGCTGATTGTAGCAACAGGTTGAGTGCAGAATGTGCAGAACGACACGGTAATTCACGTCCATCCAGACCTATAAGTTGGTTTGTCTGTTGTACCTTGTTAGCCACAGCCTCAGAAAGGTGACGGATAGCAGGAATTTTGGACATGAAAGATTTCTTAAGTTGTTTGCCTTGCTTAGAAGAACCATTAACAATCGAGCCTATCTTGGCGTCACCTGCTCCGTACAAAAAGGCATAGATAAATGTCTTAGCTTGGTCTCTTGTCTGTAGCCCAGCCGCTTTCTGATTAGCTGTATGAATATCCCCTGTAAGGATTTCCTTGGCATAAGCTCCATCATCCCATCCCCACAAGTAGTGAGCAAGGCAACGTAGTTCTAACCCAGAGGCATCAGCACCAACAAGTACCTTACCTTCTGGAGCAGTAAAACAAGACCTACACTCTGTGCCATAAGGAGCGCGTCCTGCTGGTACTTGAGCAACGTTTGGATTTGAGTGAGTACAACGACCAGAGATTGCTCCGTTAGTAATTATTCGTCCATGTATGCGTCCATCTTTGTATAGTTTGAGCCACGCTTGGTTGCCCTCCGCTACTTGTCCTAGACGTTTGGATACAAGAAGATACTCCAACAGCTTTAACGCATTAGGAGTGCCTATCTCTCTTAGTACACCTTCATCAATCTTAGGACGCTTGCCCTCATATGAGGAAGGCTTCCACCCCTCAGACATCAACCGCTCACATATTTGGTCACGGCTGTTAGGATTAAATGGTATCTCCTTTGTACGATTAGGCCCCTTCTCAATTTCTTTAGCTTTCCAACCTGACTCAACCAGAGACTTCTTAGTTTTGGCTGTAGTTCCATCAGGGGCTATCCACCAATGACTCTTGAGTGTCTCAATACTTGACCCAAAAGATTTAGCTAGTTCGTCACCTAATTCTGCACGTCTAACCATAAGGTCAGAGGTAAGCTTCTCAGCCGCTTTGATGTCAAAAGGAAAGCCGTTCCACTCTTGTCTACGCATAAGCTTAGCGAACTTATGTTCAAGCGTAAGCATACGAGGGTCAGGTCTGTTCTTGAGAAAGTGGTCATACAAGCGGTAGGTAACATAGGTGTCCTGCTTGCAGTACTCAATCATCTCTGGGGTACAAGTAGTCCAATCCTCGGTTTCTCCGTGGTCGTCCTTTAGTACTCCTATACGTAAACCCCAAGCCTTCAGACTGTGTGACCCAAGCAATGCTCTAGGAAATCCGTTTTCTGGGTCTGCGTAGTGGCGTTCGTAGTCTGTGTTTTTAATATTAGGAAACATACACCGAGCCATAATTACAGTATCCAAAACCATAGGGTGTTGAAATCCGTACTTCTTGTGCAAGACTGGGTAATCAAAACCGATGGCGTTGTGTCCTACTATGGCGTCATATTTTTGCAGGCGTTGAAGTCCTGTAAGTACAGACTCACCAGAGAACGCAAAGGTTCCAGTGCTATCGTGTATTGCTAGACAATGAACGGTCTCAAGGTCAGACAACTTTGTCCAATCCTCAATGGCGTTCGTTTCTATATCGAAAAATGCTATGCTATTCATTTGTTGGTATTAGTGTGGTTAGTGGAAGCAAGATGCCCCGTGATGTGTTATTGTCCCCACCCCTCACATCCCTCTTCGTTCCTTTAAGAGGCCCGACAAGTTTTTTGAGGTCTAAGGTGGGAATAAAGATGATTAAATTTTCTACAACAAAGCAGTAATAATCTGCTTCGCTTCGGTCGATGCCAGAGACTTTACCTCGTGACATATACTCAACAAAAACATTACCCGTAGTTTTGGCAAGCATATCTTTTTTAATTTCTATTTTCTTGTTAGATAGCAATTCACCAATCTCTTTCTCAGCTATTTGTCCTACTTCAAGGTCGTGTCGAAAGTTCGAGCAATATTTCATAAAGGTTTAGAAGGGGTTCTCGCAGTAATGTTCTTCAGCCATTAAGCCAGTAGTTGGGTCATAGTTGAGAGAACAGGCAATACCTGTCTCCCCAGAGAATCTATTCTTAAGTACACGTACGATTGTCTTGTTCTTGTTATCTGGACACTGACCGTTACGCTCTAGTCCACAACAAATGTCTGAGAGTTGAGCAATAGCGGCAGAGCCACGGAGTTGTGCTAGGCTAGTGCTTGCGCCTTCCTCGTGTCCTCTACCTTCTGGACGTTTAAGATGGCTGACTAAAATCATTCCGATGTTAGTTTCTTCAACAAGTGAACGTAACTTCGTCATAGTATTATCAATTAATCTTCGTTCATCTCCATCCATTAAACCAGAAACGATAATACTAAGGTGGTCGAGAACAACATATTCTACATCCATGACCTTAGCCATATAGCGTATATGTCCTAGAAGGTTGTCACTTTCCATTGAACCCCAGTGGTCGTATAGAAAGCAACGTCCAGAACCAATGGTAGCTTTGAAAGCTTCGTTGTATTCATCCGTTGCTTTAAACTCTGGGTCGAGGTGTATAAGCTTCTTCATCTCAAGACCAATAATGGAGTTAGCGGTGCGCTCTAGGGATTCCTCAAGTGCAATGTACCCAACCTTGTGGTCAGTCTTAAGAAGGTTGTGTGCAATAATCTTGCAAACGTGAGATTTGCCGACGCCTGACCCAGCCGCGAAAGTTACAATTTCTCCACGGCGAAGTCCGTGTGTAAGGCGATTCAAACCTTTAAATGGATAATCAATGGACTGATTGTTTTTAGGAGTCGTAAGACGCTCGTATAGGTCAACGCCATCCGTAATAGCATCGGGCTTCCATAGCTTAGCATCCCACATAGCACTAACAATTTCGTTCTTACGGTTAGCTAGTAGTAACTCATTGGGGTCTTTCATAGGAAGGCGAGCTATCTTAGTCTTACCTGCTGGTAAAAGATGGCTGACTTCCTCTGATGCTTTGCGTCCCTGTTCATCTTCGTCGAACATCAGTACCACCGTTTCAAACTGGTCGAGCCAAGGAAACTGTGCTTTAAAAATAGACTTAGCTGAAGTTGCGCCATTTGGTAAAGATACTACAGGCCATTTACCGTCGCCGTTAGCCATAGCTACAGATAGGCAATCAACTTCGCCTTCCGTTACAACAAGCATACGCCCTCCGTTAGGCCATAGGTGTTGTCCGAAGAACACGTTAGGTGCGCCCTTGCATTGAAACCGTTTGTCTTTGAACCTTAGCTTCTGGGCTACTAGCTCTCCTTCGAGGTTTCTGTAATTAGCTACATGACAAGCCTCACCATTATAAGACGCTACGTGGTAGCCATATTTCTTACAGATATCTTTGGTTAATCCACGGGCAGGTATGTCCAAAGTATTTCCAGATAAAAAGTGTGAAGGTTTGGTTTCTTTAGGGGTCACGGTATAAGAATTGTTTTTGCTTGGATGCCAAGTATCGCAACTGTGGCATTTGGTGCTTCCGTCGGTATTGATTGTAAGGGCATCGCTTGAACCGCAGTCCTCGCAAGGTTGATGTGTTATTAGTGATTTAAGTGTATCCATTCTGTTGGTATTGTTTTGTGAGCCCATAGGAAGTCGTGCTTGTCGCACCATTCCCCGTACGTGGTCTTGCTCTTTTTGCTTAGTGTGTTGTGTGCGTTCTGAAAACAAAATCTAATGTCCAGTTCTGGGTTGCAGTCACGCACTCGTAAGTGCTTGGTTCTATCGGCAGGTAGCCAGTAACCCTTAGCTTCAATAATAATACCGTTAGGCAATATGAAGTCTGGGGTATACGTAGCCTCCTTTGTGTATTTTACCTTTAGACTTTCGTAGTCGAAGGATGCCCCCACCCGTTCAAGGGTGAGAGCAAGTTGAGCTTCGAAACGAGAACGATATTTAGAAGCCGACGCCCGACGGGGCTTTTTCTTCTTCGAACGCTGTATCCAAGGATTCGCCATCACTAATGAACGAGCCGTCTTCCTTTCCAAAGACAGTAACGCCACCTTCGTATTCTATTAGGTCTATTACTTGAACTGCTTTAAGGCGCAGTGTGTAGCCGAAGCCTTGCGTAGGGGTGAACCATGTATACACCTCTGTGCTTAGCTTGAGGGTTGAACCGCTTCCAATACTAGGAGATTTTTCTAGGCGCTTGCCTTCTGCGTCAAAGACAGGAACTTTGAACTCTAGGAGTCCTTTAGCTGTCTGACGCTGGGCTACTTGCTTAGCATATAGCTCGTAGTCTCCTTCCTCGGTAATACGGATAGGGCTAGTAGTAGCACGTTTTAGCTTTTTGCCTTTGATGGCACACTCTGCTTCGTACTCTTTCTCTACGATGTCGGTTACGGTTTTACTAAACAGATTGAAGTCCTTCTCACTTACGTGAAGCTTACAGTGGTAAACCCCATCAGAGTTAAACTTTGTGTCTGGTTCTGCAATGCGTGGGTACACTGCTGTACCCTTTGGTGTTGTCAGTATTTTACTCATTTTATTTTACTTTATTATTGGTTATGTTTGTCTCCTTTAGGAGAAGAAATATTTGCTATCCAACACATCGGAGATGTCGGCGTTGCCATATTCTGGTATTTCTGGAAAATCTATTTCTGGGTTGTTTTCTATTAATTGATGTAAAAGTAATTCTAACTGGTCAACCTCAAAAACATTTAAATATTGTTCTCGTAAAGTTTTGTTTAGCCTAGGGCAGTTTGTAGAGTGAGTTCCATAACTGTCGTGTATCATGGCAAAATCCCATATTCCTTGTTTATTACATTCAATGACTGTTTTTGTCAGACAAGCCGCATCTAATGAGTGAACATAATTAGGGCTTATACCTGACTTTTGTTTGCGAGGACTGATTGCGTCATCTTCGCTATACCACTTAACGTAAGTAGCCTGTCCACTAATGTTAGTATTAACATTCTGACTTGTAGTTTTGTGGTAACTCTGGAGAACAGGAAAACCAGAAGGAGTAACCCAGCTTATAGGCTTTCCGTGTTGTGCTAACTTTTTAGCGCAGGACTGCAACCACTGCATACAGTCCTTTGGTTTGTCGAGGACTTCGTTAATAGAAGCCCATGTTAGCTTACTAAGGTAACCAGTAACTTTGTAGCGTTCATCCTCGGTGAAAGGATTGGCGCATCGCGTTTTACGTAAGGTGTCTTGATACCATTCGTCAACGTAATCACGGCAGGAGTAGAATGTACCACCGTAAGGCCATACCATTGTAGGACGTTTAGCTAACTTACGGTTGATACCAAACTCAATCCACTTTTTTGCGTAAGGGTGAGTATCAGCTTTAAGCTTTAATAGAATGGAGTCAGAGACAACTTTGTAAATATCTTGTGGTAAATCGTTTGAGAGAACATTTGTTGCCTTGGCTCCATATTCGTCCCTCATCAGCATAGATAAAATTTGAAGCCCGTTGTTTGAGGCGTCTAAGTTTATAGGAAGCTGTGTCATTAGCCGACCAGTTTTATGTAAATGTCCCCACTCAAAACACCACGCAAGAAACTGAAAGGGTTCGTCGGCATCTAACCACATAAAATTAGTAGTAGGACTGTCGTGAATAGCTATAGCTTCATGGGCAAAACTTTCTGCCCATTCTACACGTTTGTCCAACGTAAGTTTATCATTACCGAAGGTGTTTGCGCCTTGAATAGCTAACCACTTTATATCTTCATCAGTCTTAATTCTTTCTGCTCGGTGAAACTGTAACAAACCACGGCTGATGTCTGGGCCTTGGATACCAAGAAAAGCAGGGATGTTATAAACACGTCCACGAAAGTCTACATGAGAAGGGTAAAAGAAGCGGTTACCAGAAAGTTTTTTTGCAACGTAAAGTATCTTCGATACGAGAAGGCGACGACTGGTATTAGAGAGCCGTGAATTATATACTTTCGCCGCCTGCCTTCTCCAAGTAGTGTTGGACTCTTTGTTTTGTTTAAAGTCAATAGGGACAGGAGGAAGCTCTTCCTGTTCACGGCTAGGAAGACCGTCCACTATGACATTATTTTCCCAACACCACTCCATCGCCTGCATTACCTTGTTATTTATTGTCCAAGGTGTCTGCTGGATTAGATTAGTTGCTTCCATCGGCTCAGGCAGTGCGCCTGTGATAGTCCGAAGGTAGTCCATATTATTTGTTTTAATAAAAGGAACTTTTGGTAAATAGGATTCCTTATGGTCGTAACCTCCATCCCAAATGTTTGTCCAACGGGCTGGCAGTTCTACTGTAGGTAACCAGAAGGGTTCTATAAATTCTCTATGGTCGTTGAAATCCTCTATCCACTGTAGAGTTTCTGGAGTAGCACTTATGTAACGTGTGGGACGCTTACGGCTTTTCTCCAAAATGTAAGTGTATTCAATAAGGTTAGTAGACACACGAACAAGCTCAGTCATTATTAAGCCCATGTTCAACTTATCTCTATGAGCCCAAGGCTCCCAAGCATCCATAAATCCTTTCTCTGCTTCGTGCTTCATTGAAGAACGTATATGCCTAGTTTTAGCGGCTGTACCTTTGCGTCTCACAGCGCCAAGAATAATGCCCTGCCCTTTCTCTTCGTTGTTTTCAATTAGAAAGCGACAACGCAATTCATCCTCAATCATTTTACCTAAGAAAATGGATGCACTTGCTAATGTTTTCTTCTGTGTAATGCAGTCAAGCAAAGCTTTGATTGAAAGAAAGCTTAGAACCTTGGGGTCTAGGTATTGCGTTTCTTGTTGGAATCGTGCTTTATTATCCACCCGTACCAGAGACTCCTGCCAGTCTTTAATTGATTTATTAAGTGCAGGTAAAGAGGCTCGCATTAAACGTTGACCGTAAGGCGTCTGTAGTTCAGCCCCACGAGCTTTAGCAGACTCAACCTTGGCTCGGTATCTTCCTACGCCTAGTGTGGTCATGTCCTCGTTTAACTCCGTTTGTGTTAACTCGCTCATCCTCAAATATTTGTCAGTGTATTGTCACTACGCAAGATTAAACTGCTGTCAGCAACGGATATGTGATTGAAATTATTACTTAAAAAATCAACAGTTTACGTCGATTCGACTTTTTCGAGAGACTGTAACTCCCTCGCGGAGACGCACGCTAGGTTCGATTCCTAGGTCGCCCACCACTTAACCTTCTGTTTTTAAAACATAATTTTAGCCTGTCTAATTTTATCTAATTTTAAGTAATTTGTCACTAATTGCTACCAGTGACGTAGTTTGTCAGTGTATTGTCACTTATTATCTATAATTACACGCTCTTGGAGTCGCGCAATTTTACGTTTTAAACCCTCAATGTCTTTGATTAGCTGTTCGTTTTGTTTTGATAATGAATCACACGCTTTTGTCATTGCGTTTAGCCCTCTTGTTAGAACGGCGTCGGCGTCTGGGTTGAACAGCGATTGGTTTACTTGTTTTGATGGCATGTTTTTTGGATAGTTTGGTTAGTAGTGTTGATGTTCTCATAAAGCTAGAGAGCTTGTTCTAGTGCAACCTTAGCGTCAAGAAAATTCCGTGGGGTGAGTTTTGCGTACCTTAACGTCATTTCATACGTGCGGTGTCCCATCCATTCTTTTACCACATGTAGTGGTACATTGCGTTGGACTAAGCGTGACGCACAGGTGTGCCGTGTTAAATAGAACACAAACTCTGGGTCTACATCATTCATAGCCTCACGGACGAACCTCCAATTTTTACGAATGTTACTTTCTGTGAATTGGGCAAAGGGCATAAATTCATCTTCAGATAATTTAGTGAAAGCAAAGTACGCTCGCTTGGTAAGAGGAATAGTTCTTGGGTAGGCGTTTTTGGTCTTACGCAGGTCAACAAGGTAACCTAGCTCTGTGTCTTCTCGAACAGAACTGTGAGGCACATTACGAGACTCTATTGGACGCATACCTGTGTCGATGCTCCACTCAATGAAGTGGGCAAAATCATGACGCCCGTCAGCACGCAAAGCCTCAATAATGTCGTATTCTTCCTCCTCAGTAAAAAAGCGAAGGCGTTGGTTGCTGACTTTCTTACGTTCAATCTTGGGCCGCTTGTGTATATATCCTCTGTCTTGAGCATAAGTTAGAGCCTTAGAAATCGTTGCAAGACGTCCGTTAATGGTAGAAGGCGCTAAGCCTTTACGCTCCATCATTCCTATAAATTCGTCGAGAGCTTTGGTGTCTAATTTTTCTATTGAACAGTTAGCCCCAAAAAAATTATTGATAAGACGTATGTTACCTAACTGAGTGGACTCGTTAGCAGTGTCCTCCCAATAACGAATAAAGGTCTTACTTAGTAGCTCATCGATAGTAATTTTACCATCTTTGGTGTCGATTAACTCTTGAAAAGGCATATCGAACTTTATTCTTTTTTTAAGCTCTGCCTCCCAAGCGTCTGCTTCTTCAGTAGAAGAAAATTGTTTACGGTAGCGAACGCCGTTAGACATGAAGTCAGCCAGAAATTTATTTCCATTTGGTCGTACGCTCATTCTATCTGTTCCTTTCCGCTTTTTCTAAAAGCCCTACTTGGTCTGCTGAAACCCATGGGGCTTTTATACCTCTCTTCTTCCAGAAACGTCGGTAAGCTTTGTCTACCATGTTTCTTGTTTCTTTTTCCCAAGCGGATAGTTTTTCTTGTTTTTCCACTATGGGAACGGCGCGGTATAAGTTGCGATATCGTATGTTTCTTGTATGTGTTGGTGTCATATACATAAAAGAATCAACAACTTTTTAATTGTATGCAAGAAAAAAAGTAAAAGACGAAAAAATTTTTGGGTGTCCTTACGTAACCTATTACAGGGGACAGAAAACTTTTGCAGGGGATATTTATTACATTTGTTGTTGAACAAAAAAACATCTTGATGCTCAAAATAAAGGCAAAGAAAGAAGGGGAAAGCAAAACACCGACGAGTGCAAGGTATAGAAATGTGATAGTCGGAATAACATAAAAAAAGCCCAGAGAGGTTATCTCTGAGCTTGTGAGGTTAGTTAGCAGGTAACGCTGATAAGTATAATATTATAAGGTACATAATTATATTACTATATATGAGTGTGTATGCTAACCAGTTGTTAGTACGATTGTATGTATTTCATGTTTTGTTTGGGTTGTGTTTGAGCGAAGTAGAGCCAACAAGTTTTGACGCTACCATCGGTGAGTTCTATGTCTGTTAGTTTACGTTCATAGAAAGTTGGGTGAGACTCTAGGTGGTCTAAGTTGTCTTTGATTTTGTCAGAGATAACGTCATAGACTTCTACTGATATTTGGTCACGGTGTTCGTGTTCGTATACGTATGGGATACCGTCAGCTTGCATTGCATATTTGCTGACAGTTTTGCCAACGCCTACTAGATTAGAATTACCTAGAGTTGTGTGATTACCATGACCAGATTTGAGTGTACCGTAGACAGCTACTAGATTTACGTTATGCCAGTCAAACATATCGCTTGGTCGAGTGGTGTCATATACGCTAGATGTGTCAGACATACTATATGGGTCTGTAGCCCATTCGTCGTCGAAGTCATCGTTGTCCCAATAATCGTCGTATGTGTTATATTTTGGTGTATAAGAGGTTGTACCGTAATGGTAACCAATAGTCGATACTTTAGTATGAAAACAGTTATTTTTGGAATAAAATATACCGTCTTTTTCGTGCCATTTGCCATGACGACTAACGCTACCATCTGGATATGTGATAGCGAACCGTGTTTCGGTCATACTTAGCATAGCGTCCCATGTATTTTGTGTATACGTTTTGAGATAGTCAGCTACAACTGCTGTGTCACAAGTTTTGTCGTTACCTAGGTCAGCGACTGTTCCGTTACTGAACAAGCGAATGAAGTCTTTGATGTGGTAAGGATGACAAGTAGCTTTGTCTATAGTACCTCTTGTAGCGAAACGATAATGAGCAACGTATGGACGTTTTTGTGCAACTAATTCTGTTGCGTAGTTGTAGTCCATTGTACGTATACATTCGTTGGTGTCAGTGAAAACAATACCAAAGCCATCTGGATTGATGCGTTCGGCGTTGTTGAGTATGTGGTCAGGGATTATGGAATCCTTGTTTGGTTTGTGTATTATTAAGCACATATATTGTGTGTAT
>VTLG01001601.1_pt1 | contig 10348 bp, 28 predicted proteins | sample 4694571 | NCBI WGS metagenome assembly VTLG01 (sample SAMN12604809, study PRJNA352737) | marine metagenome | biome: ENVO:00000447; feature: ENVO:00000209|ENVO:00000569|ENVO:01000036; material: ENVO:00002151; isolation source: viral sequences binned using virsorter ... | reverse complement strand
GCAATGCACGGTTCTCTAGTTACATCTTCTCTAATCAGAGAGACAACAGAGAACGAGAGTCAAAACTACGGCTATAAGTTCGGACAAGAAGAAGAAACATACAACATTGTAGCTGCACACGGTTACTTTGGTCGTCTTATCTTCCAGTATGCTTCTTTCAACAACTCAAGAAGTCTTCACTTCTTCCTTGCTACATTCCCTGTAGTTTGTGTATGGTTAACCTCAATGGGTATCTGTACAATGGCATTCAACCTTAACGGTTTCAACTTCAACCAATCAGTTGTAGATGCTAACGGTAAAGTTGTTCCTACATGGGGAGATGTTCTTAACAGAGCAAACCTTGGTATGGAAGTAATGCACGAGCGTAACGCTCACAACTTCCCACTTGATCTAGCAAGTGCAGAGTCAACAACAGTTGCTCTAACTGCTCCTTCAATTGGATAAATAATCTCGTTCGAGATGGATCGAGACCTCCTTCGGGAGGTCTTTTTTTATGCTAAATAATATTAAGTTGTGTTAACTAAAATGTTTTGCAAAATAAAGAAGTCATTTAAAGAGTACAGAGAGTTTCAAATGAAAATGTATACTCGTATTGCTGATAAACTTGAGCAAAGATTGGCAGCTGTCATTGCAGCAAAGCAGAAATTAGCAGAACAGATAGATAGAGATAATCAAATTATAGAAGATTAGTGGATTTTGAAAATCAACTACAGACTGAACACCTTCTTATGGTTGATCGGATATGTAGGACTTGTGGGATAGAGAAAGGATTACTTGCTGATTTCTATAGATGCAAAAAAGATCCTTCTCTTCTCTCTTCATATTCTTATGAGTGTAAGCAATGTGCTACAGAAAGAGTAAAGAAAAGAAGTAAAAAAAAATATAGATTAGGTACTTGTGATATTTGTGGAGCAACCAATACTAAATTGTTGAATGATATTTGTGTGAGATGCTCTTCTGTCATTAGAAATAATAGTATTGACACTTTAGAAAAAATTGTGTTATACTTAAGAAAACATAATAGACATGATTTCTAAAAGAATACCATCTCGTGAGTACATCAAAGATATTCCTAATTGGGAAAAGAAATATCTTACTATGAATGTTTCTCTTAGTAAAAGAGAAAGGGAATTACTTGGGGGATCTCCAATCAAGTCACATGAAGGTATGATGTACGGTAGAATGTATGCAGATTGGAAGGAAAAAAGTATTAAGCAAACCTTAAATGCGTAAATAATTTATAAAATATCAAAAAAATATGAGTGGAGATTCAGGACTACAAGAACAACCAGTTATTTTTTACAGTGAAGAAATGACTATATCAAAAATGATTCTTTTAGGAAAGAAAGGTATTTCATTTAAAAATTATGAACACCTTTTAGATGGATTGGATTTGGATATAATCGAAGAAGATAAATAACTTCAGAAACTGTCACATGCGATGAAGACATATTCAAAATTTATGCTAGAATGCTCTCAAGTTCAAGAGAGTAGTCTAAGCAGAATCAAAAGTAAATCTGATAAGGGAGGAGTTGCTATCCTTTCTGGATCTAGAGGTGACAAATCAAAGAAAGAGAACAAGGCACGAGCTAAGCAATTAGATAAAGACATTCGTGGCAAGGGTCTTCCTGGTGCTACTAAGGTAACTGGAAGATGGGATGAGAAAGATGAAAAGACTGGTAAAACTACAAAGGTCAAAGAACGTAGTCACGTTGTCACCTCTGGTAAAAAAGGTAAGAGGAAATTTAAGAAAGCAGTAAAAGCACTTGGTAAGAAGTATGGTCAGGATGCGGTCTTGACACAAACCAAAAAAACTGGTACAGTATCAGCAACCCGAAAGGGTGGACTTGGCAAAGGGCCAAAGAATAAGAGGTTCACAGCAGGAACCATGAAACCAGGTAGAACTGGTGAAAATGACACTAAAATTAAGGGGAAGACCTTTACTTATGAACAAACTTTATGATGACTCCAATTGGAGAGAAGAATACAAAAGTTACACTAGTAACGAAAGGCATCTTGAATTGCTAGAGAATGGGCCTAAGAGTCTATCTCAATCATGGATACTGCAAGCACTCTATAATGAGTGGAAGAAAATAAAAGGATATAATAAACTTGACCCCGAAGAAAATGAAGGTCAATTGCAATCATCTATGAGTGAATTCTTTAAAAAACAAGATAGTTATGAAAATTGATACACAAGGAATGAGTCTTGATCTTCCACCAGAGAAAGATCCTAAGACAGGTCTATGGTTAGAACCCAAACCAATAGAAAACCAACGTAAAGAACTACCTAAAGCAATCATCACACCTAAGAGATTGTTTACTGAGAGTTATGTTAAGGAGATGAAGATCCTTATCAATGAAGTATTAGATGAACGTGAAGGAAAATTTAATTACACTTCATATTTTGATACTGAAAAGTTTGAACATATTATTGATGAACCAGAACCAGAATATAAACCATCTTTAAAAAATAATTCAAATCAAAAGTACATACCTGCATATTATCAATGAGACTTGGAATTATGTGTTCTGGAAACGGAACAAATTTTGAAAACATTCTTCGTACATGTAATCAAGATGAAGTTGTCTTGATGATACATAATAAAAAGAAATGTGGTGCTGTAAGAAGAGCAGAGAAATTTGGTATTCCTCATTGCTATGTTAATCATAAAGATGAAAATAATATGGTACTGCTTTTTGAAACCTATAAGGTAGATCTCATTATTCTTGCAGGATATATGAGGGTTCTTAAGAATCCATCCGCATTTCCTTGTCCTATAATAAATGTTCATCCATCATTACTTCCAAAGTATAAAGGACTACGTGCAGTAGAACAGGCAATGGAAGCTGGCGAAGATGTTACTGGTTGTACAGTGCATTATGTTAATGATGAATTAGATGGAGGTGAAATTATACTACAGGGAAAGGTTCCTATCCTTCCTGATGATGATATAGAATCTTTAACTAAAGCAATTCAAAGAAGAGAGTATGCACTTTTACCACAGGCTATCAAACATGTTAAGCACAAGATACCGATTAGAACTTACTGACATATGTTGTCGTATGGTATCAGATGATACCGTAAGTTTAGATGAAAGAATCTGGATGAATAAGTTGTGCAAACATAACTTACAAGCAAGAGAACTTGCAGGTGCGTTATTATGTCCAGACAAGATTGACTTAGATCAATAAATAGCGTATAATAAAACATTATCCAATAGATTTTTTTTATGGCTGACGATGATAGTGTACACATTAATAATCTTTGGGAAGATATGGATCGACTCAATGCTTTATATGAGGAACTTATGTGGGAACACGATGAGGTTCTAGAGTTTGTTCCTGACCATGCTAATGACCAAATTATTATTCGGAGGAAAAAACTTCATGAAGACAACTGAAAATTATGAACAGTTACTTCAACGATTTACGAAGAGAGTAAATCAATTAGAAACAGAGCAGCAGGAATTGAGAGCTGCATATGATAGATGGATAGAATTAGATAAACAGTTAGAAAGATTGGAAGGATCGATTCAAGCAATTGAATATTGTGCTTTTGGTAAATTACCAGGTGATGGTAATCATGATGGCATGAAGGATCATAAACCAGTCAAGCATGGAAATTTAGATTCATTAGATTAATTATGTGGTATGTTATAGGGTGGACAATAGTTACATTATGGTTACTATCTAAACTAGGAGTATTTAAAAAATGACTTTCTTAATAGCAGTTATGTCATTTGCAAATTTTGTATTCTATCCTCTTGTGATAGGAACATTGGTTGCTGTTGTAATAGAACAGATTTTTAGATCAATTGGCAAAGAAGAAAATGAAGGTGATGTAAGAAGGGTTATGATTTCTATGGGTATACGTAAGTATCTTTATAGACAAGCATGGATTTTTAATATCATTTGGTTCTTTGCTTACTTGATTCTTATGTTTACAGTTGGAAGACAACAACCACAAGCAATGCCCGATTTAATCTGGCAAGGTTAAATAGTATTTTACAAAAGGTATCAACGATGACAAGTGACTCATTAAACTTTACTGTCTACTCAAAACCAGGTTGCCCCTATTGCGAAAAGATTATAGAAGTGCTAGAATTATCACAACTAAATCATGTAATTTACACTTTAGGTAAGGACTTTAATAGACCTAGTTTCTATGGTGAGTTCGGAGAAGGAACTACGTTTCCTCAAATTGTATTAAATGGAAAAAAATTGGGAGGATGTAGTGAGTCAATCAAATATCTCAGAGAAAAAGCAATCCTCTGACATACCTATAAATAGAGGAGTAGAATTAATACTTGCAGGAGGAAGACCACCCAAAACTCAAAAGGTCAAACCTGTAGGTATAAGGTTTGAAAAAATATTTTCTTTCTTCAAGAGAGAAATAAACTTTACTTTTGAGTTTTCTTTACACATCACTAAAAAGAAAACATCCAGTGGAGGAGCATTATGGAAATGACCATAGTAACATTGACAATTACAACAGTAATGTCTTTACTTGCACTTTTAGTAGGAGGTATGATAGGATGGCTTGCAAGAGAGCATTCTTATGAAACTACACCACAGACAGTGTACACTCATCCTGAAATGTATGATGAAAATGGGAATTTAATTCCAGATGAAATTGTAGCCGTGAGGTTTGAAAAAAATGACACCAGCGAAGATGAAGAAGACGACGGTTAAACGAGAACCGAAACCTATTCCAGAACTTGCTCCTAATCCATTTGCTTTTGAGGTTCTTGATCTTGCATCAAAACAAAGATCAAAGGCAAAAAAGATTGAAGTTCTTAAAAAATATGATGATCCTTCCATAAGGACATTGTTTATTTGGAATTATGATGACAGTGTGGTAACAGTGTTACCACCTGGTGAAGTTCCATATTCTAGTTTGAAAGACGAGCAGAATACTACTGGTACTCTGACTACTAATATCAATCAGCAGACTAATACTATGGCATTTAATAATACCATGTCAATGGGTAATGCTATGGACATGACTAGAGACCGTACTACTATTCGTAAGGAGTACACAAAGTTTTTTAACTTTATTAAGGGTGGTAATGATAGACTGAATGGTCTTCGTAGAGAGACTATGTTTATTCAGATTCTTGAGGGATTACATCCATTAGAAGCTGAGATCTTATGTTTGGTTAAGGATAAGAATCTACAATCAAAATATAAAATTACTCTAGATCAAGTTAAAGAATCTTATCCAACTATAAGATGGGGTGGTAGAGGTGGATAGTGTGAAAGTATTACACGAACAATGTGAAAAGAATAAGTCTGAGGATAAGAAATTACCATTAGATTCTTTCTTAATAACTTATAAGGTTGATGAAGAAATCAAGTATGATATTGCAAGGGCATCTAGTACTGTTGAAGTTTTTAATTATTACTACGATAAGTATAAGAATGTTCAAGGTATTGCTTGGACTAAAGGAATAGTTACTCCAAGATCATTTGATTGTACACATGATGAACCAGAAAAAACTAAGAAAAAAAGGAAGAGGAAAGAATGAATGATAATGAATTAAGAAATCAAATCAATCAACTTATTCGTGATGAAATACAAGAAGGTATAAACGAATATATTGATTATAAGGATCAGGTTAAAGAATCTGGTCTTGGTTTTGTAGAAAAGGATGATGAGAAAGAGTTAAAGGTTAATGTAAGTGAACGTGAAATAGATAAGATTATGAAACAGTATAAAAAACTTAAAAAAAGTCAGAAATCTAACTTGGGTCAAATAAAAAAACTTAATCTACTTGATCAATATGGTAGACAGTTATAAAACTGTAACAAAAACTACAAAAATACTTGACTATATAATATAACTGTGTTAATATTAACACAATCGTTCAACCTGATACAATCAGGTCGCAAGTAAGCCGACTCGGAACGGAATCGTTCATCCTTATGTATCAAATTCTTCTTAGTCTAATAGCGATTGGAGCACCACTTGATTGTGAGACTGCTGCTGAACTAATAGACATTGCAAGAAATAATCCTGATAAATCTGAGCAATTAGAAATAACAAGGGTTGTGGTAGCACATACTAATCCTATGTGTTTTAAATCTAAGGACGCAAAAGCCGACTAAAGGAACGGGGCCTTAAAATCCAACTACTTTAGGAGTACCATTATGGCACAAGTCACTTATCGTGGTGTCAAGTATGACACTGATACACGCAAAGCAAAGCAGACACAGAAGGTTGAAGAAACCTATCGTGGTGTTAAGTTCAACAAAGAACTTGTTACTGCTTAATTACAATTAACATTGTATCTTGGGAGGGTTATTGCTACCCTCCTTTTTTTATGCTATAATAAATAAAATGAAAAATTCACATGGATAAGGGCAAACTAAAAGTCTTAGTCATGGCTCTAAAAGAAGTTGTTTCTGAATTGGAATCTGAAATTTATTCAGATGTCAATGCATATAAACAATCTAATTATGGGGAGCATGTAGGAGCAACTGCAAACTACGATGAAGTTTTTGAGGATGACGAATGAATGTAAAACTTGTTAGTATAACTCCTGATGCGGAGAAGATGATGGCTTATATTGCCAGAGTTTCTAATCCTTCTAATCAGGACAATGAAAAATATGCAGGTTTATTAAAGTATTGTATTAAGCACAATCATTGGTCTGTGTTTGAGCAGTCATCAATGACACTTGAGATTGAAACTACTCGTGCTATTGCTGCACAGATATTAAGGCACAGATCATTTACTTTTCAAGAGTTCTCTCAAAGATATGCAAAGAGTAATGAACTAGGTAAGATTGAATTGCCAGATCTTAGAAGACAAGATTTAAAAAATCGTCAGAACTCTACTGATGATCTTGATCCATTTGTAAGGCAAAAGATAGAAGCACAGATGATAACATTGTTCAACTCTGCTCAATCTTTATACAATCAAATGATAGAAGAAGGAGTTGCTAAAGAGTGTGCTAGAATGGTACTACCTTTATGCACTCCTACCAGAATCTATATGACTGGTTCATGTCGTTCTTGGATTCATTATATAAATCTACGTTCAGCACATGGTACTCAGAAAGAACATATGGTAATTGCAGAAGCATGTAGGAAGGTGTTTACCGAACAATTTCCTGCAGTATCCGAAGCCCTTGAATGGGTCTAAATAACTTTACATAGATTTACAATTATGCCAACATATCCTGTTAAAAATATGAAGACTGGAGAGGAGAAAGAACTCTCCATGACTATGAAAGACTATGATACATGGAGAAAGGAGAATCCCGATTGGGATAAAGATTGGTCTAAGGGTGCAGCAAGCACTCAAGAGATGTTTAGATGGACAGGAGAGGCAGCATCTTCTGGTTGGAATGAAGTTCTAGATAGAGCATCAAGACAACCTGGTGCTAATGTTCGTAAAAATCGTGATTATAGTTTCTAATGCCAGCTAAAAAAAGAAACGGAAACGGTTCCCAAAGTGGGATTGGTAGTATGAGTAATAAACAACTCAAGAGAAAAAAACCAGTTAACTCTGATGTGATGGTTGATATTAAACCATTAACCAAGAGTCAGGAAAAGGTTTTTGAAGAATATAAAAATGGTAAGAATATCTTTGCTTATGGTGCTGCTGGTACTGGTAAGACCTTTATAGCATTGTATCTTGCTCTTAGGGAAGTTCTAGATCAGATGAGTCCCTATGAGAATGTATATATTGTTCGTTCTTTAGTATCCACTAGAGAGATTGGTTTCTTACCAGGAGATCATGAGGACAAGTCATTCTTATATCAGATTCCATACAAGCATATGGTAAAATATATGTTTGAGATGGCAGATGATAATGAATTTGAAATGTTGTACGGTGCATTGAAAGGACAGGAGACTATTAAGTTTTGGTCTACATCATTCATTCGTGGAACAACATTAGATAATTCTATTATTCTTGTTGATGAAATGCAAAACTTGAATTTTCATGAACTTGATAGTATAATAACTCGTGTAGGAGAAAACAGTAAGATTTTATTCTGTGGTGATGCATCGCAGTCTGATCTTACAAAGACTAATGAACGTAATGGTATTCTAGATTTTATGAAAATCATTCGTGTAATGGAAGATGACTTTGCTTCTATTGAATTTGGTCTTGAGGATATAGTTCGTTCAGGACTTGTTCGTAAGTATCTCTTTGCTAAAATGTCTCTTAATATGTAATGTTTACACACCTTGATTATTTAAAAGAAGAAGTTGATCTTGAAGCACAAACCATAGATGGAACCAGATTTTATAAGGTTCCATCTGGTAAGATGTATCCATCAATTACTTCGGTGACAAGCTTTTACAATCGTGAAGTCTTTATTAATTGGAGAAAGAAGGTTGGAGAAGAAGAGGCAAACAGGATCACTAGAGAGTCTACCTTTCGTGGTACAAAGTATCATGATGTGGTAGAATATTATATTAAGAATGGCACTATTGATGGTTGCAGTATGCTTCCATCAACTAAGTTTTTATTTTTACAATCAAAGGATAACCTTGACCGTATAAATAACATACACGCATTAGAGAAGTCACTATATAGCGATTATCTAGGTCTTGCTGGTAGAGTTGACTGCATAGCAGAATATGATGGAGAACTTGCAGTCATAGACTTTAAGACTTCAACAAAGATTAAACCCGAAAAATGGATAGAGAATTACTTTGTCCAAGAAACTGCATACGCATGTATGTACTATGAAATGACTGGTATCCCAGTTAAAAAATTAATTACTATTATGGTGGCTGAAAATGGAGAGTGCGTTGTCTATGAAAAACGAAACAAAGGTGAGTATATTAGACTTCTTACCAAATACATTAAGAAATTCGTTGATTACAAAACAGGAGAACATGGAACCCAAGAATAAAGTAGATAACTTAATGAAGGAAAAGTTTCTATGTCAATCAAAGTTTGCAGAGGAAATAGAACAGTTAGTTAAGACTTATAACTTTAACTATATTGATGCTATTCTAACATTCTGTGAAGAGAATAAGATTGAGATGGAGTCAGTTTCAAAGTTAATATCTAAACCGTTAAAAGAAAAGTTGAAGTGTGATGCTATTCACCTTAACTTCATGAAGAAAACTTCGAGAGCGAAGTTACCTTTATGAAACCTCTTGAGGTATATCAAAGTTACTTAGCATTTAAAAATCATTTCACCAAAGAGAAGTATGATTACTTCAAGTATGGTGGTAGATCACGAGCATCGGAAGGTGCATTTAATAAAAGAAAGGATCGTTACTTCTTTGAGAGAATGTCACGGAAGAAGAGTGACGATGAGATTAAACAATTCTTTCTTGCAAATTTCAGTCAAGCTTCTGATGCTAGTCAGGTATGGATTGGCCCTATTATTGAAGGTGGAGAGAAAGTATATAACCAATGGGTAGAACATAAAGAGAATTTATTTGAGAGTTTTAAAAGTAACTCTGAAGATATGATGGATAGTTATGATTACGATGAGTTCTTCGATTGTAAGAAAGGACATCCACCTATACTAAAAGAACACTTGGGTGGTAAACTTTCTATTGAAGAATTGGTAATCTATGATAAAATATTCTCATACGTTAAAAATTATGACAAACAACTTCTTGATCCTGTGTGGGAAACCGTAAGTCTCAAGATTAAAAAGTATAGTGCATTCATAAATATTAATGTAACTGAGTATAAAAATTACTTAGTTCAACGTGTTAAAGAGAGGTATCATTAATGAGCGATTTTTTTAAATCTGATCAGGTTCAAAGTACTATAGTAGAACTCGCTGCACTTCAGCAGCAACTTGTTACGGAGATGCCATATCTTCCTTTGATGGATTTAGATCAAAAGAAAAAGCATCTAACTGTATTAAAAACTTTTCTAGAGAAACAAAAACTTTTCTTCTTTCGTATCTCTTTATCTAATGATAAGGAAGCTATAGAAATGAAAGAGAGGTTGATGGATGCTAGTAAATTGTTTGGAGTACATGATGAAATCAATAGTATGGAATCCTTTTTTCATAAACTTGATAAAACAATCAAGGAACTAGAAGAAAGCATTGACAACTAACCTCCACTATAGTATAATACTCACATATCCACAATTATCCGCATGTCATTCGCAAAATTAAAAAAACAATCTAGATCAGGTTCCCTTACTGACAAGTTAATTAAACAAGTTGAGAAACTCAACGACAAGGGAAGCAACGTTGATGAACGTATTTGGAAACCAGTCGTAGATAAGTCTGGTAATGGTTATGCAATCATTCGTTTCCTTCCAGAACCAGAAGGATGTGATCTTCCTTGGACAAGGGTATACACACATGCATTCCAAGGACCAGGTGGTTGGTTCATAGAAAATTCTCTA